>Ga0209605_1000843_pt1 | contig 36863 bp, 37 predicted proteins | sample AD_UKC035_MetaG_FD_184408 | JGI IMG/M metagenome (GOLD analysis project Ga0209605, IMG submission 184408) | Active sludge microbial communities of municipal wastewater-treating anaerobic digesters from USA - AD_UKC035_MetaG (SPAdes) (version 2) | ecosystem: Engineered > Bioreactor > Anaerobic >...
ACCAGAAAATATAACCATCAACGGCATAATTGCGGCACCAGAGGGGATAAACAAAATAAAAGAAGCGCATCCCGAAGTAAAAATAATAGTTGGAATTGTGGATGAAAAATTGGATGAAAGGGGATATATTGTGCCAGGCTTGGGAGATTTTGGCGATAAGTATTTTGACGGTTTAGGTGAAGAATATGTTGAGGAGCTAGAAGAAAATGGTCTGATTGACAAAGAAGCGGCAAATAAATTATTGGCTAGAATAAACAGGCAAAAAATATAAATTATAATAAATGAGTAGGATAATTACGCCGGTTCAAAATAATCCGAATTAACGGTCACTTGACTTATTGGCTTTAATTAGTTAAACTAAACAAGTCTATTAATAATAAAATTTCAACTAATATGAAAGTTGCGGTAATCAAAACCGGTGGCAAGCAATATTTAGTTAAGGAAAAGGATAAAATCAAAGTCGAGAAATTGGCTCTTGAGCCTGGGAAGAAAGTTTCTTTTGACACTTTATTGGTGGCTGACGGCGATAAGGTGGAAATTGGTTCACCGGTGGTTAAAAAAGCCGTTGAAGGAATAGTAAAACGACAAGTCAGGGGACGGAAGGTTGCCGGCGTTAAATATAAGCCGAAAACTCGTCAAGCCAAATCTTTTGGCCATCGTCAGTATTATAGTGAGGTCGAAGTAACAGCTATTTAAATTTTTTATTTGTTGTGTTAATTATCAAAATTAGCTATAATTTATCACAGATAATTCCTAGGTATGAGATACCCTCAAAAAAAACCAAACTCCCTTGTCTCCTCCGTGCTCATTTTATCAATGACTCTGGTTGTTTTTCAGCCGGCCTGGGCCGCCACCTTCTCCTCTTTGCCCGCCGCGCCAACAGAGGAACAATCAGCCCAAGGCACTGGAGACATAAATGAAGAAACCACCGAGTATTTAATAAACAGTTTGGCTGACCGAGAATATCAAGCCACTTGGCAGGACAAAGATTATCAAGGTGATGATTTTGCCACTGGCAAGTGGCATTTTGCCAATCGGGCCAATAATTTACGGGCCTATTTTGATGAATCTGGTTTTGAAATGATGCCCAGAGTTATTCCCCCGAATGAACCAGCACCTTGGAATTTTAAATATTCACCCCTAACCCTGCAACGGGAAAACGACAACCAGTCCCAAGCTTTAAACCAAGTCACCAACCTCTTGGCTGAAGATAACAAAATCATTGCCACCAGAGGTGAAGGAGTGGAGGAATGGTATCTCAATACTCCCGCCGGTCTTGAACATGGTTTTAACCTACAGAACCGCCCGGCCGGCGATGGGCCAGTGATTCTCAAGGGCAATATAACCACTGACTTAGAAGCCACCCTGGTTGATAACAATAAAATTACTTTCCAACAAAATGGCAAATTAATCCTCAGTTATGAAAAATTAAAAGTCATTGATAACGAAGGGACGGAGTTGCCGGTTAGACTGGAATTAGAAAAAGAAGGTGACAGCAATACTTACCAACTTAATTTTTTCTTTGACGACACCAACGCTGTTTATCCCATAATTATTGACCCGCTCCTTGATTCAAGCTGGCAGGCCGAGTCAAACCAGGCTTCGGCCCAGTTTGGCCGAGTTGTCGACTCAGCTGGAGATGTTAATGGTGATAATTATGATGATATTATTGTGGGCGCTTATAAATATGATAATGGTCAGACAGACGAAGGCGCGGTGTTTGTCTGGTATGGTTCAGCGACTGGTTTGGGTGACAATGGCACCACGACTAACGCTGATTGGCAAGCTGAGTCCAATCAGGCCTCGGCCCAGTTTGGCCATTCCGTCGCCTCAGCTGGTGATGTTAATGGTGATAATTATGATGATATTATCGTTGGCGCTTCGAGTTACGACAAAGGTCAGACAAACGAAGGCGCGGTGTTTGTCTGGTATGGCTCGGAGACTGGTTTGGGCGAGTCTGGCACTCCGGCTAACGCTGATTGGCAAGCTGAGTCCAATCAGGCTGAAGCTTATCTTGGCAATCCCGTCGCCTCGGCTGGCGATGTTAATAATGATAATTATGATGATATCATTGTGGGCGCTTCTAATTACGATAATGTCGAGTCAAACGAGGGTGGGGTGTTTGTCTGGTATGGCTCAGCGACTGGTTTGGGCGAGTCTGGTACTCCGGCTAACGCTGATTGGCAAGCTGAGTCCAATCAGGCCACAGCTTATTTTGGCAATTCCGTCGCCTCAGCTGGCGATGTTAATGGTGATAATTATGATGATATTATTGTGGGAGCTTCGATTTACGGTAATGTCGAGTCAAACGAGGGTGTGGTGTTTGTCTGGTATGGCTCAGCGACTGGTTTGGGCGAGTCTGGCACTCCGGCTAACGCTGATTGGCAAGCTGAGTCCAATCAGGCCACAGCTTATTTTGGCAATCCCGTCGCCTCAGCTGGCGATGTTAATGGTGATAATTATGATGATATTATTGTGGGCGCTTATAATTACGATAATGTCGAGTCAAACGAGGGTGGGGTGTTTGTTTGGTATGGCTCAGCGACTGGTTTGGGCGAGTCTGGCACTCCGGCTAACGCTGATTGGCAAGCTGAGTCCAATCAGGCTTCAGCTAATTTGGGCCGTTCCGTCGCCTCAGCTGGCGATGTTAATAATGATAATTATGATGATATCATTGTGGGCGCTTCTAATTACGATAATGTCGAGTCAAACGAGGGTGTGGTGTTTGTCTGGTATGGCTCAGCGACTGGTTTGGGCGAGTCTGGCACTCCGGCTAACGCTGATTGGCAAGCTGAGTCCAATCAGGCCACAGCTTATTTGGGCTATTCCGTCGCCTCAGCTGGCGATGTTAATAATGATGGCTATGATGAAGTTATTGTTGGCGCTTATTATTACGATAATGTCGAGTCAAACGAAGGCGCGGTGTTTGTCTTTTCCGAGCCTCCCACACCATCAGCTTTTTCACCAGCCTCTGGGACAACCATTAATAATACCACGCCAACCATCACTTTTTCTTTAAACAAAAATGGTGATTGTAAATGTTCTTTAACTGACCAAGCTTACGGTGAGATGGAAACAGATTGTTCGGGTGACGGCACAAAAAATATTAGTTGTCCGGTGCCTGATTTGGGCCTGGATGGCGCCAAAACAGTCTATATTTCCTGTAAAGACACTATGAACAGCGCTGATAACAGTGAGACCAACGAACACTTAAGCTATACCTTGGACACAACTCCACCTTCAGTTTCGCTTTATTCGCCAGCCAATGATACAACAGATGTCTCCCTTACAACTGACCTAGAACTAACTTTTGACGAGGCGGTTAATGTTGATGCCGGCAATATTGTTATTTATAAATCAAGCGATGATTCGGTGATTGAAACCATTGATGTCACCTCGGATCAGGTCAGTGGTTCAGGCACCGCGGTTATCACCATCAATCCAACCACTGATTTTAGTTACGAAACAAAATATTATATCCAAATTGACCCAGGCGCCTTGGTTGACGCTATCAATAATAGTTATTCGGGAATAACCGAGGCGACGACTTGGACTTTCACGACTGAAGATGTGCCAATTTGTCCGGTGGTCGCTCACGCTTTGACTTATGACGCCTACCCAACCTGCAACCCGACCAGCTGTAAACCCGGTTATGTTTTGTCGGCCGGCGTCTGTGTCTCTATTGGCGGCGGCGGGTACATTCCTTTGCCCTCCCTTGGCCACGGTGCTTTGACTGAGTATATCTCAATGCACCAGACAAAGTATATTGCCCAAATTAAGACCCAGGGCACTAATATTTTAGGTTATATTGGCTCGACGGCGGTTTTTGATATTTTACTAAGCAAAACATCAAAGCTAGAAGAACATAGTTTGACAGTTTTAGACCTTGATATGTCTAATGGCGAAATAAAGCTTTTAATCAAACCCAACCCGATCGAAATTAAGCTCGGCCGAGGGGAGATGATAAATGTCGACCTGGATAATGATCGGCTCAATGATTTTTCTTTGGTTTACAACAATTTATTGGTCAATAGAGTTGATTTGACAATTATCCAACTTGATTCTCCAGCCAGCCAGCTAGGCGCTTATCCGGAAAATTCCTTGCTTAAAGAAAGGGGGCAATCGGCGGTTTATTTGATTCAAGAAAACAGAAAGCGACTATTTTTTAATGCCGAGGCTTTTCTTATCAATGGTTATAACTGGAAAGACATCCAAGTGGTTGACGACCTATCAAAGATATTAACTGGTAAAGTTATTTATGCTAAAAACAGCAATCAAACCGATTATCAGTTTTCTCAGGATTTAAAGATAGGCATGACCAGTGAAGAAGTTAGGGAATTACAGCGATATCTCAATACCCATGGTTTTGTGGTTACGGAAAATGGTCTCGGCTCTCCCAACAATGAAACTAATTTTTTTGGCCAATTAACCAAAGCGGCTCTGATTAAATTTCAACAAGCAAACAAGATAAATCCCGCTATTGGATATTTCGGGCCAATAACAAGAGCGGCAATAAATTAAGATGTGACAGTTGTGTCGCCGCTGTCCTCATCGCTCAGTTCCTGCCAAAGACGGACAAGCGCGATTTTAAGTAATGGACGTGAGAGAAATACAATGAAGATTAACAAAATAGCACACGATTGTGTGCTATTTTTTTCCCCTGAAAAATCGTCAACTAAACCACGGTGGGAGAGGATGTCATTATTTTTTATTGTTTATTTTTATTATTTTTTATGGTAGAATAAACATAAATTATATGGGGAAAACTAGTAAAAAAATTAAAAAAATCTTAGCTCAGAAACGACTCAAGGAAAAAGAAAAAATAATGGAAATGATCTATGATACTGATCGGGACGGCTTGAGTGATTATCAGGAAAAACTTTATGGGACCAACCCAACTGAAGCTGACACTGACCATGACGGTTTGAGTGATTATGAGGAGATTAAGATTTATCAGACTGATCCACTTAATTCGGATACAAATAATAATGGCCTGAGCGACGGTGAGGAAGTGAAAGCCGGTAAAAATCCCCGCGGCACCGGCCAGCTTAAGGACTTGTTTATTGCTTATTCCGGTAACGGCTATCAACCGGGTTTTCTCCAGCCCAAAAGATTGGTTTGGTATGGAGCAGTTGCGTTGTTGATTAAGGCGGTGGCAATTATTAGCATCGCTGTTTTGCCGATTAGCGCCTGGGTGACGCCGGATGTTGCCACTAAACAGGCTCGAAATATCATTAATTTGACTAATCAAATTAGAAACAATCTCGATTTGCCCCCCCTAACGGAAAATAAATTATTGTCGGAAGCGGCAATGGCTAAAGCTCAGGATATGCTTAGTCAACAATATTTTTCCCACTTGGGCCCGGATAAAAATGGTTTGAAAGATTGGCTTAAAAAAAGCGGTTATCAATATTTAACCGCCGGGGAAAACTTAGCCATGGGTTTTGCTGATGCCGCTGAGGTGGTTAATGCCTGGACGCAAAGCAAGACTCATTATGCCAATATGATTGACCCAAATTTTAAAGAGATTGGGGTGGGAATTGTTTCCGGTGCTTATCGGGGCTATGACACTACTTTAGTGGCGCAATTTTTTGGATTATCCTCGCTGGAGGCGATAACTGAAAAAGAGCTTATTAATACTAAAACAACTGAGTCGTCAATTAACGCTTCGACCAGTGAATTAGTGGCGATTGACAAGCCGGCGGCGCAAGTTTTTGGAGAAAAAATAACTCGAGTGACTGCTTTGGACAAGCCGCGGTTAATTTATCCGGCCGACGATTTAATTACCAAAGAAAATAAAATAAAGTTTAAGATTTTTGCTCCCGGCGCTGAGACTTTAAAAATTACCGTCGGACAATGGCAATCAGCTCCTTTGACTGTAGTGGATGATTACTGCGAGGAAGAGATAGCGTTGGTCGAAGGAGTCAGTTCGATAATGATTGAAGCGTCGGCCGGTAGCCAACAGGCCAGCTCCACGACTTACACCGTAACAGTTGATCAGACCGCGCCAACTTTGGATTATCAACAGAGTCAGTTATTGGTCAATAAGCCAATTGGCCAAGAGCAGCAGATTGTTCAAGCGAAAGTTTTTTTGAGCGCTGACACCGCAGAGGCGGCGGTTGCTTTTGGTAATTATACCATCAAGCTTAATCCGGCTGAGCAAATTGAGGGTTTGTGGACCGGCAGTATGATTATTTTCCAGGAGCAGCAGGAAGAATTATTTAATCCAGTAGTATTGGCGACCGTGACCGCCGAAGATTTAGCCGGCAATTTTCTAGTGGCTGATTTGCCTTGGGACAATATAGTGCCGGTCAAGTCTTCATTATTGGATCAGTATTTTTTTGCCAAACACAATAGTTCGTCTTATGTAAGATGGATTTTAACTTTTAGCCGCACTTATTATCATCTGATCCTTGGTTTATTGGTGACTACCTTGACGGTTAATATTGTGATTCAAATTAAGAAACAAAATTTAAAATTAATATTTTCCAGCTTGGCCCTAATTAGTTTACTGGTCTTGCTATTGTTAATTTAATTTATTATTTTATGACTTTAGTTAAATTTTTTTCCAAAATTATTTTAGTATCGTCTTTTTTTTGTCTGTTATTAGCTGGTGTTGGCCAAGCGAATGATAACCTTGATTTTTTGGCTTTGGAATGGCAATCATCGGTTGATCAGGTTAATTGGTCGACAATGGTTGGCGAGCGGGCTTCCGGTTTTGCCTTTGAGGCTGATTTAAATGAGACCGCCACTTATTTTAAGTTGGTTGCCGCTACCACTACTGTGCCGATTGCTGGCGGCGACTATGGATTTTATTTAACTACCCACCCGGCCGGGTGGCGAGAATATTGGGAGGCGTTAGGAGTTAGCGCTTCTTCAACTGCCGGCAGTGAAGAGGAGTCTCAGTGGCTGAAAATCAGCGGTCAACAGCCCTTTTTTACTCTTACCGCCGATAGCGCCGGTAAGTTGGCGGTTACCGGCGATTATCCGGCCCTGCCTTCTCTGGCTCCGAGTGGGGATTATGTTTTTAGCGGTTATTTGACTGCTGGCGACGGTCAGCAGTCCGAGTCTATTAATATTGTTTTTCAGCTAAATAAAACCGAGCCCAGCTTTAGTGGTTTTGCTATTGCTTACAGCACTGATTTGCTAAATTGGCAACAATTACCGCGCGACCCAATGACAGGCGGTTTTGCCCTAGAATTTGATCCGAATCAAAGCTGGTATTATTTTAACGTGTTGGGCGCCACCACCACGATTGATTTGGCCGCCAGCGATTATCCCTTTTATTATCATTCTTATCCGGAAGGATTTTGGGAATATTGGGATGGTCTGGGCGTAAATGCTTCAGCCACTCCTGCTAGCGGGGAAGAGTGGATTTGGAAGATGAATAATAGCCTGGAGCCGTCGTTTTATTTAAGAGTGGCGCCCGATCAAACAATGTCTTTTGTTAACGGTTATGATTTGGATTTTTTGGAAATTGACGGTCTTTTTCCCTCAATGCATTCTACTGTTCCCCTTGGTCCCCATGCTTTTGTTGTTAAGGTGGCAAGTCAATACGGAGTGGAGTCGCCCTGGTTGGCTTTTGTTTTAAATTTAAAGAAAACTGCCCCGGCAATTGATTGTCTGACACTCAAAGCATCAACGGATAAAGATAGTTGGCAGGATTTGGCCGGAAATTTAACGGGCGGTTTTGCCTGGATGCTTAATCCGATTGAGCAAAAATATTATTTTGATATTAATCTGGCCAGCACCACTCGATCGCTTAAAGACGGCCTGTTTCCTTTTTATTTGACTGACGCTCCCGATGCTTTTGGGGCTTATTGGGACGCTTTGGGGGTTAATGCCAGTTCTGATGTTGGTAGTTATGAACAATATCGTTATCGAATAATTAGCGGCCAGCGTCCTTTTTTCTATCTCCAGAGTCAGGCGGGCGTTTTATCCTTGATTGACGGCTTTCAATATGATTATTACTTTTTATCCAAGCCGCTAGAAATAGCCAGCGATTATCCGGCCGGGGATTATGTTTTTTCCGGATCGATTATTAGCGAAACCAATATTACTTCCGAACCAATAGCGATCAATGTGTCATTGTTGGTTGACCAAACCTCTTTGGCGGCGGAAAATTTTTCGGCCCTTTCCGTAACAACAAACTCCATTGTCTTATCCTGGACCAACAATGAAACCAACGCTGATTTTTATGAGTTGAAATACAGTACTGCGCCGATTGACTCTGATAATTTTGCCTCGGCCACGGCCTTAACTAATTTGCCAGTGCCGATTTTGGGAAGCCAACAATACCAAATAAATAATTTAAACGCCGGTACCACCTATTATTTCGCGCTTAGAACCACTGACGACTTAACCAATCAATCAGCCTTAACTACTGTTTCCGTTGCTACCCAGAGTAATCCGGTTTCCGGTGGCGGAGGTGGTGGCGGATTGTTTATTGGTTATCCGCCAATTAACCCCCAGGTTATTATTAACAATGGAATAATTCAAACGACCTCAACTGAAATAATGCTTGACTTATCCGCCGATAATATGTTGAGTGCTTATGGTCCGCTAGAAATGGCAATTAGTAATAATGAAAGCTTTAGCAGTGTTCCTTGGCAGCCTTACCAAGGCAGTATAAATTGGTCTTTAAGTAGTCAATTGGGCACGAAAACCATTTATGTGAAGTTTAAAAACAATTATGGCATTAGCGCTACGGTCTCTGATTCGATTGAGTTGGTTACTGTTGAGCAATCTCCCGCTTTTCAATTGCCTCAGATTGGCGGCGTGACTCCGCAGGTCTTGGGCATCAAAATTTATAATTTTACTAGAGATTTGACCATTGGTAATCAAGGAGCCGATGTGACAGCTTTACAAACTATTTTAATGGAAGCGGCTGTTGGTCCGGCCGCGGCTAAATTGGCTCAAGTTGGCGCTACTGGTTATTTTGGCGATTTAACAAAACGCGCTTTGGTCGAATTCCAACTGGCCAATGATTTGAAGCCCGCCAGTGGTTTGTTTGGCCAGTTAACCAGAGATTTTTTAACCAAACAGATGGGCAAAACTTATTATAATTTGTCCGATTTAAAAACCGGTGATCTTGTCAAAATTGAAGCTGATTCTGCTATCTATTTGATTGATTCACTGGGTCGGCGACGCCTGTTTCCCAATGAGGCAACGTATTGGACTTGGTACAGTGGTTCTTGGGCCGAACAAGATCTTAAATTACTCAGTCAAGATGATTTTGACAAATTAGGCCAGGGCGCCCATATGACAGTCAAACCCGGCCTAAAATTGGTCAAATTTGAAAATAGCCCCCGAATTTATGAGGTGATAGTTGATAATAAATTATCTCTCTTGTCCCGTGAACAGGCAAAAGCGAGGTGGAGTGAAAACTGGGAAAATCAAGTGGTAATTGTTCAGAATGCTTTTGAGGTTGATTATATCAAGTAGCGTCAGAAATTAAATATCATAAACCCCCTTTAGCCAATCGGACCAAAGGGGGGATTATTGTCCCAATTAGGATTAACGATTAGAGTTGTTGTCGACCCCGAAAAGCGTTTTCCAAAGTGACTTCGTCGGCATATTCCAGGTCAGCGCCGGTTGGCAAGCCACGGGCGAGTCGGCTGATTTTTATCTGAGGGAATTGTTTGAGCAGTTTACAGAGGTATAGAGTAGTAGTTTCGCCCGGAATGTCGGGGTTTAGCGCTAAAATTATTTCCTTAATCGGCTGGTTTTTTAATCGGTTGATTAGTTCGGCGATTTTGATTTTATTTATTTCCGTGTCTTCCAGTGGATTAATGTTACCGCCTAAAATATGGTATAAACCGGAAAAGGTTTTACTTTTTTCAATAATGGCCAAATCTTGAGGCTTGGCTACTATGCAAAGACTGTGCTTATCTCGGCGTTTATCGGCACAAATTTGACAGGGATTGGTATCGGAAAAATTAAAGCAGGTTTGGCAAATTTTTATCTGGTCTTTAATGTGTTCAATGGCTTCGCCGAATTGATAAAGCTGGGACTGCGGTTGATTTAATAAATAAAAAACCAGCCGTTCAGCGGTTTTAGGGCCAATACTCGGGAGTTTGGCAAACTGATCAATTAAATTTTGGATTATTTTTGGGTACATAGTTAAATCCATTTAGACATCAAAATTCCATTAACAAAACGATTGTTGACTCGGTAAGCTTTTTTTCGAATCCCTTCCGGCTTAAAACCCAACCGCTCATAAAAAGCCAGCCCCGGCCGATTATTTGACCAGACCTCTAATTCAATTCTTTTAATGCCTTGACGCTTGGCCCAACTAAATAGTCGGTTCATTAATTTTTGACCCACCCCTTGACGGCGGAACTCCGGCCGAAGGAATATTTCTATTTTTCCGCCGTGGCGGTTTTTTCTGTATTCTCCGCCGATAAATAACAAGCTGCCAATAATTTGTTTGTCTTGCCAAGCGACTAAATAGAGATTATTTTTTGGGCGACTATCATTAATTATTTGTTGTTCGGCAGCCAGGGAGGGGGTGTATTCATCGGGATCAGCCAAAAAATTATTAAACTCCAACAAGCTTGTTTGTCGGAGGTTTAATAGTTGAGGACTGTCTTTTATTGTTGCTGATTTAATGATTAAAGCCATATTAATTACATTCCCGGCAGGCCCAATCCACTCAATTGAGACATTTTTTGGGCCATAACTTGTTGAACTTTTTTAATGCCATCATTAGCTGCTTCTTTCAGGCCCTGAGCAAGTTTTTCTTTGTCGGCTAAAAGCTGGTCGTCAATTTCCACTTGTTTTACCTCTTGATTGCCATCCATAATAATCTTAACCAAGCCATTTGCTCCCCGGCCTTCAATAGTTTCTGCCGCTAGAGCGGTTTTAATTTGGTCAGCTTGCTTACGTAATTCTTGGAGTTGTTTTAATTGTCCAAACATAAAAGATAGTTAAAAGGCTGATTTGACCTCGCGGTCTTGGATTTCAGCCGGTATTGGTTGGTTAGTTAAATTTTTAAAACTGACTTTATCTTCATCAAAATATAATTTAATTACCCCGGTCGGACCATTGCGATGTTTGGCCACATGGATTTCGGCGGTATAGCGGTCTTCTTCTGATAAGGAATTAATGTCATAACCGCGGTCAGCTGCTTTGCGATAAATAAACATTACGACATCAGCATCTTGTTCAATAGAGCCGGATTCTCTTAGGTGCGATAATTTGGGTATGGCCGGATGGCTCGCTTCCACTGCTCGAGACAATTGAGATAAAGCCAGAACCGGCACATTTAATTCGCGGGCAATACCCTTGAGGGCGCGGGAAATTTCGGCAATTTCCTGGACACGATTGTCGCTACTCCGGCTGCCGGTACCTTCCATTAATTGCAAATAATCCAGAACGATCAAATCAAGACTATGCTCCATTTGCAAGCGACGGGCTTTGGTGCGAAGTTCCATTACATTAGTATTGGCAAAATCGTCAATATAAATATTGCTTTCCGCCAACTCACTCATTGCTTGACCAATCCGGGGGAAATCATCGCTGTTTTCCGATAACCGGCCAGTCCGCATTTTCCACAATCCGACGCCAGCCGATGCGCAAATCAGGCGGTCCACCAGCTGTTCTTTGGACATTTCTAGGGAAAAAATACCAACGGATTTTTTGTATTTGACAGCAATATTTCTGGCCATATCCAGAGCCAGAGAGGTTTTACCCACTGAAGGCCGAGCAGCCAAAATAATCAAATCGGATTTTTGCAAGCCAGCCAACAAGCTATCCAGGTCGTTAAAGCCGGTGGGTAGCCCCCGGAGCTGTCCTTTTTCCCGATGCAGTTGGTCGATCCGGTCAAAAGCGTCGGTTAAGATTTCTTTAATGGGGGTGAATTTTTCTTTAAGATATTTTTGCGATACAGAAAAAACAGATTGTTCGGCTTTGTCCAAAACCTCATTGACCTCTTTTTCTTCATGATAGCCCAACTCCAAAATATTGTTGGCGGCCGTAATCAGTCGTCTTAGGGTAGCTTTTTTTTGAATAATCTGGGCGTAAGACACGATGTGGGCGGCGGAAGGCGTTTGATTGGTTAAAGTAACCAGATAACTGCGTCCGCCGATTTGTTCCAATAAGCCCTTTTCATTTAAGCGGCTGGCTAAACTCAACAAATCAATCGCTTCTTTTTTTTCGAATAATTCCAGAATTGTTTCATAGATCAAACCGTGACGGTCTTCATAAAAATCTTCCCCGGTAATAATGTCGGCTATTTTGACTATTGAATCTTTATCAATTAACAAAGCGCCCAACAAAGATTGTTCAGCTTCTAGATTTTGGGGTGGGATTTTCCCGGAAAAAGTTTGGTTGGTTTCGGTCATATGATCATGGTCATTGCTAGTATATTTTAACTAATTGCGTTTATTTTGGCAAATCAGACTTGTAAACAGATTATTCAGGTTTGGTCCTTGCCAAAATCATTTTTATTTGTTATAATTTGAATTGGAATAATAAAAAAGCCTCAAATCAACAACTTGGTTGTTTGAGGCAGATGTTTAAAATTTACGGTTATCTTTTTCTTTCCATTATCCGAACATCCATCTGTTCGATTTTACCCCCCTCGGGAACTTAATCCGCAATGCATTTCTTCTTCATAAAGTACTTGTAGAATGGCCTCATCTTTTTCATTTTCCGGAATTAGGGTGATTACGCCCCACCGTTCTTCTATTCTATAGACGGTAACTCTCGCTTTCATTTTTTTCCTCCATTTATTTCTTGATTGTTGATTGTATTAAAATACAGCAAGTTTGTCAATATGCGCCCAAGCTCAGTTGGGTTGAGTCCGCCCCAGGCGGACGAAACGGGTTAGAAGCGAAGCCAGCCGAGCCTCAAGTGAGGCGCAGCTGAGAGTCGTAAAATTAGCTTTAGCTAATTTTACGCTAACCCCGGAAGAGCAGCTTCGGCCGCCGGCCGAATAAAGCTATCTTTACAAAATAAACTTTGAAAATCTTGAATTATTATGCGCCCATAGCTCAGTTGGTAGAGCAGCAGCCTTTTAAGCTGATGGTCGTAGGTTCGAATCCTACTGGGCGTACATACTAAAAAATCGGACTAGTCCGATTTTTTTATTTTCGACTTTATTGATTGATTTGTGTTATAATATAGTAAAACAAATCAAAAATTCCCATGCAAGAAAAAAATTGGCACAGTTTGTCAGTGGCTGATTGTTTTAAGCGTTTAAAAAGCTCTGCAAAAGGGCTTGATTCTGAAAAAGCAAAAAACTTACAGAAAAAATTTGGTAAAAATCAACTGCCGACCGAAAAATCCTTATCTTCTTTGGCGATTTTGCTAAGTCAAATAAAATCGCCTCTGGTTTATGTTTTAATTGCGGCCGGTTTGATTTCTGTTTTTTTAAACCACGCAACAGATGCGCTAGTGATTTTTTTGGTGGTGATAGTCAACACTTTTTTTGGTTTCTGGCAAGAAAACAAAGCCAGTAAAGCCGTCACCTATTTGAAAAAAATTGTCAAGCAAGAGGCCAAGGTGATGCGTAATGGCCGGGAGATAAAAATTGACGCTTCTGAACTGGTGCCCGGTGATGTGATTTTCTTACGAGCTGGCAATAAAGTGCCGGCTGACGCCCGATTAATTGATACTGAAGACCTCCAAGCAATGGAAGCAACTCTGACAGGAGAATCAACTCCCTCTAGAAAAAATATCAAAAGGTTACAGCCCGGAACATCATTGGCTGATCGAGAAAATATGGTGTATATGGGCACCTTAATTGTTAGGGGAATCGGTCGGGCGGTTGTTTGCGCCACCGGCGTCAAGACCGAGATCGGCAAAATAACTAAAATGATTCGGGAGGCCAAGGAGGAAAAAACTCCCTTACAGATTCAATTGTATAAATTTAGCCAGTGGTTAACAGCTTTTATTGTTTTATTGTGTCTTATTTTGTTCGGTCTGGGTCTTTCTTTTGGCAAAGATCCGCTGGAAATGTTTTTAATCGTCGTTGCTTTGGCGGTGGCAGCTATTCCCGAGGGACTGCTGGTGGCAGTGACAATTATTCTGACTATCGGCATGCAACGGTTATTGAAGAAAAAGGCGTTGATTAGAAAATTAATTGCCGCCGAAACTCTAGGTAGTATTTCTATTATTTGCACCGATAAAACCGGCACCTTGACCGAAGGGAAGATGCAGGTGGCAAAAATAATTACGGTCGATAAAGAATATTCTGTCTCCGTCGGAATCGAAATGACCCAAATGGAAAAAGTTCAAAGTTTGATTTCCAAAGTTTCTGTTTTATGTAGCAGTGCTGCCATTGAAAATCCCAACGAGGATTTGAAAAATTTGAGAATTATCGGCGATCCGACCGAAAAAGCATTACTCCTAGCGGCTATTCAGTCTGGTTTTGATAAAGATCAATTGGACGCCGAATACATTAAACAGTATGAGCTTCCGTTTGATTCAGAAAAAAAGTATATGGCCACCCTGCATTACCATAAGACCGATCGACACAGCCATGTATTTGTCAAGGGTGCGCCGGAAAAAGTGTTGGCTTTTTCTTCCCGGGTGTTAATGGGTGATGAAAAAAAGAAATTAACCGACGCCCAGCTCAAACATATTAACAAAAAATATGAAGCGCTAACCAAAGGGGGATTACGAGTATTGGCCTTGGCTTACAAAACCGCAAATCAGTTCGGTAAACTAGAGAATGAGCTTAATGACTTGGTATTTTTGGGTTTTATTGCCCTTAAGGACCCTTTGCGGTCCGAGGCCAAAGAGGCTATTAGTTTGTGTCGACAGGCGGGAATTAGGCCGATTATTATTACTGGTGACCACCCCTTAACCGCTAAAGCGGTAGCTCAGGAATTGGGCTTTAAAATCAATAGCAATGTAGTTGAGGGGCGGGAGTTGGATGATTGGAGCGATGAACAATTGAGAAAAAAAATTAAATACATTGATATATATGCCCGGGTCGAACCACGGCACAAAATGCGGGTGGTCGACGCCTGGCAATCCAAAAATGAAGTGGTGGCAATGACCGGTGATGGCATCAACGATGCGCCGGCCTTAAAATCAGCGGACACGGGCATTGCCCTGGGCGATGGATCCGATGTCACCAAAGAAACTGCCGATATAATTCTTTTGGATAATAATTTTAAAGTGATTGTGACAGCCGTGGAGCAGGGCCGGATTATTTTTGATAATATTAGAAAGGTGATTTTATATCTTTTGACGGACAGTTTTTCCGAAATTATTTTAATTTCTGGAGCAATTTTAATGAATTTACCCTTGCCAATACTGGCCAGTCAAATTTTATGGATTAATTTAGTGGCCGATGGTTTGCCCAACATCGCAATGACATTAGAACCAGGCGAAAAGGAAGTGATGGGGGATAAACCCCGCCCCAAAGGCGAGTCGATTATTAATAGGGAAATGAAGATCCTAATATTCGTAATCGGCATAATAGTTGATATTATATTACTGGCTTGGTTCATCTTACTTTTAGCAAAATTTGATGACCTTAATTATATCCGAACCATAATCTTTGCCGCCCTTGGTTTTGATTCTTTGCTTTATGTTTTTAGCGTCAGAACATTGAGACATTCGATTTTTAACCATAATCCGCTTACCAATAAGTACTTACTGGCGTCGGTGGGGCTGGGTTTTCTGTTATTGCTTTCCGCTATCTATCTACCCTTTGCCGACGACGTATTTAAGACGGTGCGACTGGGAATTGACGAATGGTGTTTGATTATTGGCTTGGCCATAGTGAAGGTTATCTTGATTGAGATTGTCAAACATTACTTTATCGTTAAAAACAAAAATACTAGACTGATTCAATTAAAAAATGCTTAATAAACTTTTAACCAAAAAAATCAGCCTACGGGCAGATGAACGAATAGAAAATATTATCCGGCGGTCCGGCCGCTATTTTTTTCTTCAGGCAGTAATTGCTGCGGCACTATTATTGCTGGCCTTTTTTTTGATTTATCCGCTGTTTAATTGGGGTTGGCCGGGGGTAATCGGTTTTTGTCTATTGGTAATAACGGGATTGGGATTGGCCCTTCGGATTTATTGGAGTTATTATTTTACCGCCTTCATAATGACCGACCGGAGGATTATTGACTTGGACCAGCACGGTTTTTTAAATTTTTTTATTACTTCGGTTTTATACAGCAAAATTCAAGACGTCAGTTTTAAAAAAAAGTTTCTCTCACCGGGCGAATTGACGATTAGCCTGATCGGTGAGAGAAAAACGATTATTCAGTTGGTCGGTATCAACCAACCGCAAAAATTAGCTGCGGAAATACTAGCTCAACAAGATAATTATCGCCGGAGAAAAACTTATCAGACAAACCAACGGGCGGTTATTTTATTAGAAAAAATAAAAAATAAATTAGGTGAAGAGCGATTTAATTCGCTTGTTGCTGATTAATTAATATTTGTGTTATAATAACCAATGTCGATAATAAAGAGGAAAAAATTAAATAACCGGCGAATATTTTTTTTAGCTTCATTGGCTCTTTGCGTGATGTTTTCTCTCGGCTTGGCCAAAGAAATAATCAATCGACACCAAATAGATCAACAGATTGAAAATTTGGAGCGCGAGGCTGATCGCCTTACGGAGGAGAATCGTGAAATTGGTGCTTTGTTGGATTCTTGGTCAAGTAGCAATCAGCTGGAAAAAGAAGCGCGGATTAAGCTGGGCTTACAAAAACCGGGGGAAAAAGTAGTAATCGTGGTTAGAGAAGAGCAGGCTTCTTCAAGCCGGCAGGCGGTTGAAGCGGATTATCGAAAAAAAGGCAATAGTATTGTGGCAGTGACCAAGACCAATTTCAATCCTCTGAATTGGTGGAAATATTTTTTTAATTAAATAACAATCTAATTAAATAATTTTAAAAATATGGCCTCCGCTAAATTAACCACCGAACGCAAAGAAGAATTAAAAAAATATATTTTAGAAGAAATAGAGAAAAATGATTCGACTGCCGGTTCAAAATCCAGAAAAAAAACTAGATCGGCTCCAATTTCTAAAAAACCACCGACTGAGAAAAAACCAGCATTGTCCCGGGTTAATTCTCGAACTTTAAAAACCACTTCAGTTGACCAATCGAAATCAAAGGTAAAATCAGCGCCAAGAATTAAAACAATTAACCAGACTCAGACAGAGGTGCTGGCTGATCAGGCGCCGAATAAACAACCCCAGCAAGGTTGGGCCGGTTTGTTTGTCAGATTATTGGTTTTTATTCTATTGACCTTGCTATTATTGTTGGTTATAGATATTTTTGGCTTATATCGTCTTGGCTGGACCGATGATTTTAGTTATCGAGTGGCGCAATTTTTGCGTCTACCGGCCGGCCAAGCCGGCGACATAACCATTTCCGCCGCCGATTATATTGATGATGTTCAAATTATCAAATCGGCTCTAGTCACCAACCGCGAAGGATTTAACGCGGAAATTTTGCAGGATGTCAGCGAGATTGAGGATAAGATTTTCAACCGGCTGGCGATGATCGCCTTGATTGAAAAAGAATTGGAAAAAAATAACCGTTCTATCACCGTCGAACAGCTCGACCAAGAAATGGCTAAAATCATTGATCAAGTTGGCGGTTTGGAGGCGGCGGAAAATACTACCCAAGAATTATATCAAATGTCCTTAAATGATTTTAGGCGCAAGGTGCTTAGGCCGTTAATGGCAAAAGATGTGCTTCAGGAAATTATTGTTGCTAATGAAGATTTGGCTATTAATCAACAAGCCAAAGAAAGAGCTCAGGTCGCCCTTAATTTAGCGCTGGATAAAACCGTTGATTTTGCCGTTTTAGCCGAGCAATACACCGAAGATGAAGCCGGCATCAATACTGGCGGCGATTTAGGCTGGATTTCCAATGGCGAATTGTCAGCGGAAATGGAATCAGCGGTGTTGGGGTTGGATAAGGGCGAAGTTTATCCCGAGTTAATTAAAAATCATTTCGGCTATCATATTGTTAAAGCGACGGACCGAGCGATTGATCCTGATACCGGTCAGACCAGCGTTAAAGTCAGCCATATTCTAATCAAAGTGGATGTCAATGAATATATTAAACAATTGATGGACAACCTGAAGATAAAAAACTATTTAAAGAGTAATTAATGAGCCCATGATCGGAGTTGAACCGATAACCTACGGTTTACGATACCGTTGCTCTGCCAATTGAGCTACATGGGCGAATAAAGCGGGTAACGGGAATCGAACCCGTGACTCAACCTTGGGAAGGTCGCGTTTTACCACTAAACCATACCCGCCAATCAGCAATAATTATTATAAATGAAAAAAAGATTTTTTTCCAGACTAATTATTCCTTTACTGGTATTGAGCTCGCTGTCTTTTGTTACCGCTCTACCGGTCAAAGCCGAGAAATTCTTTTATCTCAAGGGAGTGGCTTTTCCCCTGAAGGAAAATTATACCTTAAAATCGCCGGATGAAGTGGTCAAATTAGACATTGGCGCCCAATCCACCAAGCAACCCCTGACTCTGAAGATGATGAATATTGTCAGTCAAGACCGGATTAATTGGTTTTTCACTTATCCGGAGGGACTGGAGCCGGCCAGTGACTTGTATTTTGTCAAATTTAATCCGGCTGGCGGCGATAATTTTACCAGTTGGCCGACCATCACTATCAAGTATCAGGCTGACGATAAATATAAAGAAGTGTATTACTATAGTTGGTTGGATTTGTCTTTCAAAAAAATAGACTCTTTGCGGGATCCACTCAATCAGACGCTTGTCTTTACCTTGCCGGATAAAAAATCAATTATGTTTGCCCTGTTCAATGAACCGGGATTGACTGGTCGGGCCTCTTGGTATGTTCATCCCCGATATCCCAACGAACTGATGGCCGCCAGTCGCGATTTTGCCATTGATTCAAAGGTGCGAGTGGTTAATTTGCAGAATGATAAAGAGGTGATAGTCACAATCAAGGATTATGGACCAAAAAGATGCGCCGATTGGACTGATTTGGAGCAAAAATTAATGGGCCCCTGCCAAGAAAGAGTTTTGGATTTGTCCAAAAACGCCTTTTTAAAACTGGCTACTTCCACCAATCAGGGAATAATTTCTCAAATTAAGATTACCCCAGTGGATAATTTAGTTACTGAATTGAATAATTAAGCCGCCCATACCCAATTTATTTTATGATTCATTTAATCAATGTCACAAAAAAATTTAATCGGCAAACAGTTGCTGTCAATAATGCCACTATTCATATTGAACCGGGGGAGTTTGTTTCTATTGTCGGCCAATCCGGTTGCGGCAAAACCACGATTATCCGTTTGCTGATTTCTGAAATTAAGCCGGATCACGGACAAATTATCATTGGCGGTTGGGACATCACTAAAATCAAGAGTTATCAAATTCCCTTGTTACGGCGGCAAATCGGGGTGGTATTTCAAGATTTTAAATTATTACCCAAAAAAACTGTTTTTGAAAATGTTGCTTTTGCTTTGCAGGTGTCCGGCACCACGCGAGGACGGATTAATAAAATTGTTCCTCAGGTATTGAAAATAGTTGATTTGGAGGATAAATTGGACCGTTATCCGCAGGAATTATCCGGCGGCGAGCGCCAACGAGTCGCCATTGCCCGGGCTCTTGTCCATCGACCCAAGGTTCTCTTGGCGGACGAACCGACCGGCAATCTTGATGCCATTAATTCTAAGGAAATTATTAATCTGCTTTTAAAAATCAATGACTTCGGAACAACTGTCCTGTTGGTTTCTCATGATAAAAGCATTGTTAACGCGCTCAAGAAGCGGGTAATTACCATGGAAGACGGCGCCATTGTTCAAGACCAAAAAATAGGTAAATATGTAATTTAATTTTTATGTTTTTACTTTCTTTATCACGGAGTATTTTATTCGCTATTCAGTCATTTTGGCGCAATATTTGGCTGTCCTTGGCCACCATTTTTATTATTACTCTAACCTTTATTTCCATTAATTTTTTGGTGATAATCAGTGCCGTTTCCGATTCTGCAATTGAGGCGGTTAAGGAAAAAATTGATATTTCCATTTATTTTCAACAAGAAGTCAACGAAACCAAGGTGGCGGAGATAAAATCGCATTTGGAAACCCTGCCGCAGATAAAATCAATTACTTATTCCTCGTCGGAAGATAATTTGGCCAATTTCAAAACCAAACACCAGGACGAACTCTTGATTCAAGAGGCCTTGAAAGAGTTGGAAAAAAATCCTTTGGGGGCCACCCTAATTGTCAAAGCCAAACAACTTGACGATTATCCGGAAATATTGGAGGCGATTGATAATCCGGCCTACTCCGATTTAATCGAAGAAAGAAGCTATGATGATCATCAGGTCGTCATTGACCGGATTAACGCCATTACTGAAAATGTTAGAAAAGGCGGCTTGATTATCAGCGGTCTGTTTGTAATTATTGCCGCCCTAATAGTCTTTAACACTGTTCGCATTGCTATTTTTACCCACCGCCATGAAGTGGGAATTATGAAATTAGTTGGCGCCACCAATTGGTTTGTTCGCTCGCCGTTTATTATTGAAAACATTTTTTCCGGAGTAATTGCCTGTGTTCTGGCAATCGGAGTGGTCTATTTTATTTTATCTTTAATCCAGCCGCACTTATCTAGTTATTTTGGCGGCGCCGAATTCAATATTATCGGCTATTTTAATAGCAATGCCCTAGTTATTTTTGGCAGCCAATTAATCGGCATTATTGTTTTGAATATTATTAGCAGCAGTTTGGCCATTGGAAAGTATTTAAGGGTTTAAATCTTGATTTTTATTATAATATTTGTTATGATTTCTTTGCCCTCTTACTTTATTGGAGGGTTTTAAAAATAATTATTATGGCTAAGAAAAAAAGAGACCCGCGAGCTAAGGTGCCCAAATTAAAATGGCGCGAGATAACTTTAGTGAAAAGAAGCGCTCGCCAAAGCGGCAAATACAAAAGAAGTAAAAAAGCCAACTAAATAATGGCCGGATTTATTGTTTTAATGGCACCGGCCAGTATTCGGGGATCGTCTAATGGTAGGACTCCAGGTTTTGGTCCTGGCTATCGGGGTTCGAATCCCTGTCCCCGAGAAAATACAAAGAGAGGCCGTTTTGACGGTCTTTCTTTGTATTTTTCTTGGATAAAGAAAGGATACGAACCGGCAGAAGCGAGATATGAGAAAAATTGGAAAATTTTGCGAATAAATCGAGCGTAGCTGAATGCGACTAAAGGAGTATTCAGCTCTACCGAGGACAAAGAGGCGAGCCGCTATTTGGCGGCGAGGCGATGCGTAAATTCCTGTCCCCGAGAAAATAAGAGAAGTGGATTTTATCCACTTCTCTTATTTACTTTGTAATATTTGGAATAATAGGGATTCAAACCAGTGGGGAGAGAATGGGGACCGAGCGGGAACGCGAAGGACGAAGTGAACGAAAAATAATGCAAACAGGTGTGGGCATTATTTTGCTACTGCGAACAGAATAAAACGCTCTGAAAAACTAAATATAAATATATAATGTTTTTATGATGTTTATACTTGACAAAATTAGGATGGAGAAATAAAGTATTTATTAGGTATTGTAATGCGATAGTCACTAAAGTGTTCATTGAAAATTTAAGGAGATTTTAGCAATGATTAGAGAATGTTTAATAAATCCAAGAGTTGGGTGGAGATATATCGATTCCGAAATAGTAGCATTTAATTGCGAAAATCAACAGATTGTAATTTGGAACGAAACAGCTTCTCTCTTATGGGAAAAGATAGCTGCAGGAATGGATTTTAATGACTTAATTGAATTTTTGACTAATAAATACTCCCTTAGCAATAAAAGGGCAAAAAGAGATATCATCACTTTTCTTCAGGAGGCTAATTCTTGTGGTTTTATTGATTATAATAATAAAGAGTTAAAAATAGAGAATCAAAATGATAAAGATGGAGAAAATATTTTATTGACGATTGAAATGAAAGCTATTGAAAATCTTATTCCTTTCGCCGTGACATTTGAAACAACCTATGTTTGTAATGAAAAATGCATACATTGTTATATTGATCACAATCAACTATCTCTTTCACTCAGTGAAATCAGGCATATTCTTAATGAAATCGCCGCTGCAGGCTGCTTATTTGTTTCTTTTACAGGCGGGGAATTTTTTACCCGCAATGATGCAATGGAAATTGTGGAATATGCCAGCAAATTACATTTTGTGATCGATATTCTTAGTAATGGAACTCTTATTACAAAGAGTATAGCAGATAAGCTTGCATTGCATCCCGTTAGACGCGTTCAGATAAGTCTTTACGGAGCAACGCCCGAAACACACGATTTAATTACTAATTTGACTGGCTCATTTAAAAACACATTGAATGGCATAAATTTTTTAACTAAGGCGGGGATAAAAGTGGAAATCGCTTTTCCACTTATGGGAATAAATTTTCACGAACGCCATTTAGTAAAGAATCTCGCCAGATCATTGGGTTGTTTGCTGTCGCCAAGTCATGTTATCACCGCCCGTAATAATGGAAAGCGGGACACTTTTCAGCTTCGGCTAAACGATGAACAACTTAAGTTATTTTTAGAAGATAAAGAGTTATCTGCTCTATATGCGGGACGCAAGCCCTTTCAGGATCATCAATTTTACTTTAAATTTTCTGATTTGGCTGACGCCGCTCCTTGTTATAGTGGGTTTAATAGTTGCGCTATTACACCTTCGGGTAAGGTTTTGCCTTGTAACCAGCTTCTTTATGAAATTGGGGATTTAAAGAAAAATAGCTTTTCAAAAATTTGGCACAATTCCCCACAAATTCAGTATCTACGTGATTTAACAATTAGTAAACTCACAAAGTGTTCAAAGTGCCAATTGCTCACTTCTTGCGCTCGTTGTCCGGGATTGGCTCTATTAGAGGGTGGTGATCTTTTAGAATTATCACCGGAAAACTGCCGTATATCAGCCATAAACCATTCATTAAAAGGAGGTGAAAATTATGGCTAAAGGGAGTTACGCTCCACCGCGTGCCAACATGAAGGGTGATACAAAATCACTCGTTGTCGCAGCCATTCATAAGGGATGTCCCTCGTCCTCGGCAAGAATAAAAAAGGGCTAATGTCCCAGTTGATCTCCACCCCGTATAAGCCCAACGGCTTTTACGGGGATTTTTATGATGTTAATTCAATTTTGTCTCTAAATTTAATATCTTTTTTAGAAGCGAACACTATTGGCTGGAGTGTTTGAACAAAATTATTAGTCAAAGGTAGTCCGAGCTTGTTCCAATAATTTATTTGAAAACCTTTTGGAATGGTCGGTTTTAATGGAATATTAAAACCATTTATAAAAACTATTCTGTAATCACTTCTCTGGGCAAAATATTTTTTGGGATTTTTTTCAAGGGATGCATACTGTGTATCAAAATCCAACCAACTAGTTGGTCTTAAATAAACACTTGCCCAAGCATGTTCAACTATTATTTTTTGTTTCGGGAAAATAACAAAACCAGTATTATTCCTAGCGGGGATTTTTAAAATCCTGCACATTGTCACAAATAAACTTGAATATTCTGCGCAGTCACCCTTAAGTCGTTTTAAATTTAAGTGCTTTATGCCTCTTTGCTTGATTGGATAACAATATTTAAAATTTTTTATAATAAATTCAAAAATAAATTTAATACTATTTAAAGGGAGTTCATTTTTATTGATTAATTTTTTGGTTAAGTTTTTTATAGCCGAAGTTTGCTCTAAAAATTTTTCGCTTTTAGTGTATTGCTGAAATAACTTTATTTTAGCTTGAGGCGAAAAAATTTTTTTTCTGGTTAGGTTAATTTTAGTTTTCCATAAAGTTGCTTTAATATCCATTTGGATAACAATATTTTTTTGATTTTTAAACTCAAAATACAAAATTTTATTTCCTTGGCTATCTTTGTAATGATTTCGTGGTTTAGGTAAAATTGAAAAAGATTCTATTTTTTGCGTGGTAGAATTTGATGGTTGAGCCAGCCAAACTCTTACAATATTTTGTTCGGGAGTATCAAAAATAGCTTGGTATCGGATATTAAATTTCCGGGGAGAAAATATCATACTTCATTTTTATATTTTTATTTATCCCTATGTATTGGCTGTATTTACTATAGTAGATAATGACAATTTTGTAAATCTTTAACATCGGGCGAGAATCCTAATAAATAGTGGAGTAAAAGAAGCCCCTCATTTTAACGCAGACACAATGTCATTTGTTTCCACCCGCTTTACATTCCTCACCGGATATGAAAAAATACAAATTATACTGCCCAGACAAATAAATTTCATTTTAAAACTACTTATGAAAATTTTAGTTACCGGCGGCGCCGGTTTCGTCGGCTCCCATCTCTGCCAAAAATTATTGGCGCAGGAGAATGAAGTGATTTGCCTAGATAATTTTCAAACTTCCAGCAAAGAAAATATCCAAAAGCTACTTACCAACCCGAAGTTTACTTTTGTTCTTCATGATGTTACTGTTCCTCTAGAAATTAAAGTTGACCAAATTTACAATTTAGCTTGTCCGGCCTCGCCGATTCACTACCAATTGGAGCCGGTCAAAACCGTCAAAACCTCGGTTTTGGGAGCTATCAACATGTTGGAATTAGCCAAAAACAATCAGGCGCAAATTTTGCAGGCTTCCACATCAGAAGTTTACGGCGACCCCCATATCCACCCCCAAACCGAGACTTATTGGGGCAATGTCAACTGCCTTGGCTTACGGGCCTGTTACGACGAGGGCAAGCGTTGCGCCGAGACTTTATTTTTTGATTATCATCGCCAGTTTAAAGTTGCTATCCGAGTTATCAGGATTTTCAATACCTATGGCCCCCAAATGGCGGAAAACGACGGTCGAGTAGTATCTAATTTTATCATTCAAGCTCTTAAAAACGAACCGCTGACCATTTTTGGTCAGGGTAATCAAACCAGATCGTTCCAATACATTGATGACCTAATTGCCGGAATGACCAAAATGATGAATAACGACCAAGATTTTATCGGCCCGGTCAATCTTGGCAATCCGACCGAATTTACCATTAAAGAATTGGCGGAATTAGTTCTTAAATTAATTCCCCAAAGCGCCAGTCAGATTGTCTACCAGCCCCTACCTGAAGACGACCCCCGGCAACGGCGGCCAGACATTGCTTTGGCCCAAAAAAAATTAAATTGGGCGCCGCAAATCAAGCTGGAAGACGGGCTTAAGGCGACCATTGAATATTTTAAGAATAAATTAAAAAACATTAATCCCTAAAGCCGTTTGACTTATTCTTGGTTGTTAATTAATATTAAGTCAGTTAATTAGACAACTCAGACAACCGCAAAGGAGAGACATCATGAATTGTCACGCCGATCAATGCGGGAAAAACATTGCCGACTGCAACGGTCAAATTGACTACTCACAGAAAAAATTCATCCTTACTCCCTGCCGAGGATTATTGGCAATTCATCCCTGCGCTCGCTGTGGCTTATTCCACTGGGCCGTCAATGGGATGCCCGTTTACAATCAGCTGGGGGATTATTACTTGTTTTGGCAAGACGGCCAAACTGTGGACGAAAACGGCAATCCCGTTTCTCTCGATTTTCTTTAGCTCAAACACTGAAAGCTTAGCCGAGAATAGTTTCTCGGCTTTTTTAATTGGCGCTGGCCAAGGTGCTACCGCTAAGCAAATTCTGGATAATGGAATTCCTTTGAGTCAAAGAATAGCAGTGCAGGGCAATAATTATTTGTTCATTTTTCTTGATGGCGGCGTTGCGCTGGGCTTCTACCAGATAGCCGGTTTTAGCGGCAATCGGGCCCAGCGCCAACAGACTGGTGTTGCGATTATTGACTATTACTTTTCGGCCAGTGCCGTCGGCCTGCCGGACATAAAAGCTGTAATTATTTGCCATCGTGGCATCATTGATTCTTGGGTCGGCAAAAGCGGTAGCGGCGATTTTGGCAAATTCTGTAGCGGTGGAAACATTATCGGCTGACAAGCCGCTCATTTCCACAAATCTAGTTTTTATCAGGCCCAGAGCCCTGGCTTGGTCATTCATTTTTTGGACAAATTCTTCCCGACTTAGGCCGCTATTATCAACCAGAATAACCGAGGCCTGGTTGGATGAAGCTGAGAGCATTGCCAACCATAAGTCGCTGATTTTAATCTGATCGCCGACTTTTAAATCTATTTCACTGGTCGTACCGCAAGTTTGCAGGGTGCAAGGGTAATTAATTTGATTGGGAGTGATGGTAATTTTTTTATCCCAGTCGGGATTGGTATCTAAAAACACCAGAGCAGTCATCAGCTTAGTTAAGGACGCTAACGGCAAAACCACTTCGCCGTTACTGACTGACAAAAGATTGGCGCCGTCGTATTGGGCATAAGCAACGCCCCGAAAGGCTGAGTCATAAGTTAATTTGTTTGCCACTGGTGATAATGTTTTCAATGGTAATTGTTTTAAGGTGGCGGTGTTAACTAAAGCGCCGATCACCCGGCCAATTTTATAAAATTGTTCAAAGTGCTTAATCTGATACATAATTCCATCCGCTTTATTGAGAAAAAAAACCTGGCCAGAATCGGCAGGAGAAATAATTATTTGACCGGCGTATTTTTTTAATAATGAAGCGGGGGTAGTTTGCTTTCTGCTAAGGGCTAATTGGGAAAATTCTCCTGCCTCAGGAGTGAGCCCCAGCTGACTGATAAGTAACGATAAATCTTCATCACTAGCCAAAAGCCAGCGTTCTTGACTGGTGGGGTGGATATACCACAATTTATGCCCGCTATCGCCCTGAATGGCCAGACGACCTAATAATTTATTAGCCGAATAAGTTTTGGCAGCCGCGTTTAAGGGCGCTAGAGGTAGAACAAAAAAAACCAATAATACCGCCAGAATAATAATTTTTTTCATTTGATTTTTTAATATTTTCTTCATTTTAACATATTATTGACAGCCGGGCAAAATTTACTCTTTACAAAAATTATTTACTTTTATTGCTAAAACCGAGATAATAAATAAAGAATCAGTTTAGATATTTTCTTTTTTAAAATTAAATTACCCAATTTATGGAGCAAAAAGCAAAAACTATCACCATTATAATCATTGGCTTAATAATAATTGCGCTGGGAATATTTGTTTTTACCAAAATTAATTATACTGAGCCGACTCAAAATAGCCCATTGAACAATAACGGAGAGGGGATTGTCGGCGCCGACGCGGACGAACATGGCTGTATTGCTTCGGCCGGCTATCTTTGGTGCGCCGCCAAGCAAAAATGCCTTCGGCCGTTTGAAGAATTCTGCCCGGAGGCGGCCAGAATCATCGTTGAAGAAATAGAAAGCGCCAGCGGCGTAAAACTGATCGGCCCGACCGAAACTAGCTTTAATTGGCTGGTCGAAGAGGCGACCGCCCAGGCTGACACAAAAATAACCGGCGTGGAATATTCGGCCACGGGTATTAATTGGGCTAATTACCAAAAAATAGAAAAATATCTTAATGACAATATTGGTCCGGACCCTAACAATATCGTCGATGGCCTAACCACCGGCTTGCGCGGCTATTACACCAGTTATATGGCTTGTCAACTTAATTTTTTCCGGCCAGAGTCTCCCCATAACCAACCCGCCAACGACGAACTGACAATTTATTTTCGCTGTGGATTTTTCAACCCCAACAATACTTTTATCCTATTGGCCGAACAAAAAATCAAAGAAGAACTGGCCATAAAATACAACCAAGCCATTAACGAGATAAAAGTCAATATTCTCCGCTATGATGAAAATCATCTTGTTGGCGCAATTGATTTGGCGCCGAAGGCTGAGGGCGGCCAGGGTATGTTCTTGGCAATCAAAGACAATTCCGACTGGAAATTGGTTTATGACGGCAATGGCAGCGTTGATTGTGATAAAATCAAAAATGACTGGGGTTTTTCCAGCGATCTACTCAAGCCGGAATTCTGTGACTAATGGCGTCTAGTTTAATAAAGCTAAATCATAAAAAATCCAGACAAAATGAAACTAAAAATTTTATTAATTATAATAATTATTTTCTGTATTGCCGTAGTTGGCATTTATTTATCCGGGGCTGTTTTAAAAGAATGATTTTTCCAACCGGTGACAACCACTTCGCCGCCCAAAAACGCCAGCCAACCGGAACAAAGTGCGGAAAATCTTGCTGTTGTTGTCAATAATTTGGAAATCCCCTGGGAGGTGGCTTTTTTACCCGCCGGCCAAATGCTCCTTATTGAACGGCCGGGCAATTTATATCTAAGAGAATCGGGCAATAAAGGTGAATGAGGACTATTGGGGATAGCTATTCATCCTAATTTTGACAATAATAAATTTATTTATTTATATTTGACCACCCGTCAAAACGACCAAATCGTCAATCGAGTCGATCGTTATAAATTTGACGGTCAAATTTTATCCGTTAGAACAGAAATAATCGGCAAGCTTCCCGGCGCCAATTATCATAACGGCGGCCGAATCGCTTTTGGTCCGGATGGCATGCTCTATATCACTACTGGTGACGCCGAGAATAACAGTTTAGCTCAAGACATTAACTCTTTGGCTGGCAAAATTTTGAGAATTAAAGATAACGGTTCCATACCAGAAGATAATCCTTTCACTAATGCGGTTTACAGTTATGGCCATCGCAACCCGCAAGGTTTGGCCTGGGACGATCAAAACCGGCTCTGGACAACCTAACACGGCCGTTCCGGAACACAATCTGGATTTGATGAAATAAATCTAATCGAACCGGGCGCTAATTATGGCTGGCCGCTTATCCAGAGAGACGAAGAACAAGAGGGGATACGACAACCAATTGCTCATTCCGGACCAAATGAGACTTGGGCGCCGGCTGGCATGATTTTTTACCAGGGCCGATTTTTTTCACCGGCTTAAGGGGCCAAGCTCTTTATGAGGCGGTCTTAGATGAAAAGAAAATTACGGTTATTCGCCGGCATTTTAATGGCCAATGGGGGCCGCCTAAGAGCGATCGCTCTGGGTCCAGACGGCTTTTTTTATGTCTCTACCAGCAATCGCGACGGTCGGGGCAATATTAATTTGAGTGATGATAAAATTATAAAAATCAATCCGACTATTTTTGAAATAAATACCTAAACCAATAATGTCAATTGGCTTAATTGTCTTATTGGTAGTGGTGGTGGCCGCAGTGATTATTATTATGGAATCAGAGAAGACAAAAATAAACCATAATTTCTCGCCATTTTTCTATTATCAATTTGCTTAAGCTGGATTTATCGGCAAAATCCAGCTATAATAGCTAATAATGGATAATGGAAAATTAGCCAAAAATACCACCCTATTCAGTATTGCCTTGGCCACCCAAAAGGCCTTGTCTTTTATTTATTTTATCTTTTTTGCCAGGATTATTGGGGTGGAAAATACCGGCAAATTATCTTTTGCCCTGAGCTTCACCACCATTTTTGCTATGTTAATGGATTTTGGATTAAGCCAAGTGTTAATCAGGGAAAGCGCTCGAGACAAAAAAGCAGCGGAAAAATATCTGGCCAATACTCTCGGCTGGAAATTGCTTCTTTCATTGGTTATCTACGGAGCCATTATCTTAATAATCAACTGGCTGAATTATCCGCCGCTTACCAAACAATTAGTGTATATTGCTGCCATAGTCATGTTGATTGATTCTTTCGCTTTGAGTTTTTTCTCTATTTTGAGGGGTTATCAAAATCTTAAATTCGAAAGTCTGGGGGTAATCCTTAATCAGGGAGCGGTGATGATTTGCGGCTTTATTGTTTTATGGCTCAACTGGGGAATGTTGGCGCTAATCAGCGTCTATTTAATTGGTAGCGGTCTTAATTTGTTAATTTCTTATTCCGCCCTGAAATTTAAATATCGCCTACTCTTTAGAATTAATTTTAATTTTCAATTTTTCAAAACCATGCTGGTCCTGGCCTTGCCATTTGGCATTGCCGCTTTTTTTATTCGGATTTATTCAACTATCGACACAATTCTCTTGTCCAAATTGGCCGATGACCGAGCAGTCGGCTTATACAGCGTCGCTTATAAAATCACTTTTGCCCTGCAATTTATTGGGGTGGCTTTTTCGGCCAGCATTTATCCGGCCTTTTGCCATTATTACGCCAACGCTAAAGAACTATTAAGCAAAACCTTTGTCAAATCACTCCACTATTTGTTGCTTTTGTCTCTGCCGATTTCGATCGGCGCTATTCTAATGGCCGATAAATTAATCGGTCCGATTTTCGGAGCCGAATACGCCCCGGCCGGACCAGCGCTTCAATTAATGATGGCCGCCCTAGTGTTTATCTTTTTGTCTTTTCCTGTTGGGGCCTTGCTCAACGCCTGCAATAAACAAACCAGAAATACCATCAATCTGGCTATCGTGGCTATTTTTAGCGTCATTGCCAATTTAATTCTAATTCCTCTCTGGAGCTATGTCGGTTCGGCGCTAGCCACTTTACTGAGCTATGGCTTGCTCTTCTTCTTGGGAATATCAGTCGCCTGTCAGATTATCGACTACAATAAAAAATATCTATGGCTGGTTTTATTGAAAGTGTCAACAAGCGGCCTAGTGATGGCATTGGTCGTCGGACTATTAAAACAACGGCTGCATTTTATTTTTGTCATACCGATTGGCGCCCTTGTTTATTTGATAATGATAGTTTTAACTCAAGCGATTACCAAGGCCGACATTAGCCAGCTGAAAATATTATTAAAAAAATAAATGCTCAGTGTTATTATTCCCACTTATAATCGAGCCCGCTATCTCCCCCTGGCTTTAGCCAGTTTGGCCCGACAGACTATTACCAAAGATAGTTTTGAGGTCCTGGTGATTGATGACGGCAGTAGTGACAACACCGCTGAAACAGTCAAAAATTATTCGGAGTTGGAAGTAAAATACTTTCGCCAAAACCACTTGGGAGTCTCAGCCGCCAGAAATCTTGGCATCGAAAAAGCCGCCGGCGATATTTTAGTATTTTTTGATGATGATGCTGTTGCCGATAAAAATTGGTTGGAAGAAATAGAAAAAATAATGCGACAAGAGGATATTATTACCGGCCGAGTAAAGCCCTTAAGAGAAAACCTTTGGAAATATTTCGCCCCTCATTATTATCAAGGAGAGATTCCGCTGGAATCAATCGTGTTATTGGAGGGGAATTGTGCTTTAAAAAGGACGGTGTTTGAAAAAATTGGCGGTTTTGATTCAAATTTGGATTACGGCCACGAAGGTGAAGAATTTATTTTTCGAGCTAAGAAAAATTATCGGATAATGTACTATCCACAAATGATTATTTATCATAATTATGCCTTTGGTTTTATTAATTATTTAAAAAAACAGTTTAAATTCGGAGAAAAAGCGGCTTATTTAAAAACTATCGGCCACCGCCAAAAAAATATCAGCTCAACCAACCAATTATTGGAAAAATCATCTTTAGCGACCAAAATAATTGTCAAACCACTGGCCAAAATTGGCTCACTGGCCCATTGGGCTGGCTGGATTGTTGGCGCTTTGAAATATAAAAAATATGATTAGTGTAATTATACCGGTGTATAACGCCGCCCAAACAATTGAAAACTGTTTAGCTAGCCTCTTAGGGCAAACGATGACCGAGTTGGAGATAATCGCTGTTAATGACGGCTCAACTGACAATTCCGGAGCGATTCTGGAAAAATATCAGGACAAAATAAGAATTTTAAACCAAGAAAATTATGGCGCTCCGACGGCCAGAAATCGCGGCTTTGAAGCAAGTCGGGGAGAATACATAATCTTCTGCGACGCCGACATAATAATGAAACCGAATATGCTGGCGTTAATGGAACAAAAATTGACAGAAAATCCGGCGGCCGCTTATGTTTACAGTTCATTTAAATTCGGTTTTAAGACTTTTAAACTGTGGCCGTTTGACCCGGCTAAATTGAAAAAAATGCCCTACATTCATACCAGTTCGCTAATCAGGCGAGAATTCTTTCCCGGCTTTGACGAAAACTTAAAAAAATTTCAAGACTGGGACTTGTGGCTGACGATTTTGGAAAGGGGAGGCCAGGGAATATGGCTCGAGCAATCCTTATTTTCAATTAAATCCGGCGGCACCATGAGCTCTTGGCTGCCTAAAATATTTTATCAACTTCCTTGGCTAAAGAAAGTCAAAGCTTATCGTCAAGCGGAACGAATAATTAAAATCAAGCATAATTTATTATGATACGCCTGCAAAAATTTTTGGCCGAGGCCGGCATTGCTTCTCGACGAAAATGCGAACAATTAATCACCGCTGGCAAAATCAAAGTAAATGGTCAAATTATATCCGAACTGGGATATAAAATAGATGAGCATCAAGATCGAGTAGAATATCGAGGTAAGCCGGTAAAACCGACTAGCGAAAAAATTTATTTGGCGATCAATAAGCCCCTGGGCTATGTCTGCAGCGCTTCCGCTAGCCAAGGGAAATCTGTTTTAGAGTTGGTAGATATTCAAGAAAGGATTTATCCGGTCGGCCGACTGGATAAAGATTCAACCGGATTATTAATATTAACCAACGACGGGGACTTCGCGAACAAAATAATGCACCCTAAATTTGCCTCGGAAAAAGAATATTTAGTGCAACTAAACAAAATTTTTAATCGACAAGACGCAAAAAAGTTAGCGGCTGGCATGGTTTTGGACGGCAAAAAACTTCAACCCATTAAAACAATAAAAATAACTGGACGGACAGTTAAGCTGATTTTGCGAGAAGGAGTAAATAGACAAATTCGTCGATTATTGGGTCAACTAGGCTATCAGGTATTAGCGCTCCAGAGAATCAGAGTCGGCCGGCTTAAACTCGGAAACTTAAAAATAGGGGAATGGAAAAATATCAAACCAACTGATCTATGAAAACAAAAATAACCATTATTATTGTTTCGTGGAATGTTCGCGAATTGTTAACCGAATGCTTAAAATCAATTTTTAATCAACCGCTTGTCGCCAGTGGGGCAGTGGAGGTGTTTGTTGTTGATAACGCTTCGGGTGACGGGTCGACAGAAATGGTCAAAAACAACTTTTCCGAAGTAAACCTGATTGCCAACCAAGAAAACTTAGGCTTTGCCAAAGCCAACAACCAAGCATTAAAGCGAGCAAAAGGAGAATATATCCTAATTCTAAATCCCGATACAAAGCTGCCTTCTAATTCTCTGGCCCAAGCTTTAGAATTTATGACCAACCGCCAAACGATCGGTATTATGGGCTGCCAACTACTAAATTCCGACGGCAGCGTCCAACCGTCAATCAGAAGATTGCCGACCTGGTGGCCAATCTTTTTGCTGCTGATTAAAGCGCCAAAAATATTCAAAAATATCAAGGCCGTTAATCATTACTTAGCAACTGATTTTGACTACTCCACCGAGCAAGAAGTAGAACAGGTGATGGGAGCGTTTATGCTGATTAAAAAAGAGGTTTTTGACAAAGTGGGCCTGTTTGATGAAAAATTTTTTATTTGGTTTGAGGAGGTGGATTTGTGCCGACGGGTTCGTCAGGCCGGCTATAAAATCTGGTATACACCGAATTTAAAAATCATCCATTATGGTGGCGCCAGTTTTACCCAACAAAAACTGATAAAAAAGCAGTGGCTGTTTTTTAAGAGTGCTTGGTATTATTTTCGAAAGAAAGGCGTTTCGTCGTAGCGACAAAGAATCTGTCATATCTATTTCGGACAAATTAACCATAATATGTTTTTATTTATCATCTTCTTAATTCTCAGTTTTATTTTTGGCTGGCTGTATTTGTTTGGTCAACCCCGCTTTTCCCTGGATAAATTATTGTTTAGCCTATGGTCGGCGGCAATCGGCATCGCCCAACTAAGACTCAGCCCTTATGAGGCGCCTTGGACAATTAAATTCTGGCTCCTAATAATTTTATTTTTCACGGTTTTTTATCTGGCTTATAAATACAGCCTAAAGCTATGGCAACGGCTCATCACTGCCAACCAACCCCGACCAGCAAAACCAACGATCTTTATTGGTATTATGCTGCTGTTAGCCACCCTTAGTTTAGCGGCCAATGCCTACATCTTTGCCAGATTCGGCACCCTGCCGATTTTATCCAGCTTGCCGGACAAAATGCGCTTCATTATCAATCGCCAAGTCTTCGGCTTATGGGAATATGCCGCCCTATTGCCCCGAATCTCTATTCCACTAGCTTTTATTTTTTTGTTAACCAGCAAAACTAACCGGCTAACCAAAATACTAACTGTCAGTTTTATTGTTATTGGCCTGATTATTTTGAGCCTCTATGCCTCGCGGGCCACGATTATTTTCGCCCTGCTATTATGCTTTTTCTCTTATTTGATTATTAACCGGCCAAAATTAAATTATAAAAAAATCGTGGCAGTAACGGCAATAATGCTGTCGCTAATGATTATAATCTCCATCGCTATTCCGGCTTTGCGCCAGTATATCACTTATCGTGATTATTACACGGATATTGATTATGACCCGTTTACTTATCTGGCCGACTTATCGGATTTAAGAATACCGGCCAAACTGAATTTCATCACGCCGCTCTATATTATTCCGGCCTTCAATCTCCAGGCCATGATGCGGACTGCTGATTTTTATCACGGGAATAATTTTTATTGGGGCCAATATCGCTTGTCGGTTTTTCCAATTTTCCATCAAATCAACATACCCTGGAAAGAGATTTTCTTGCCCTGGTGGGTAACCGCCACCTTTTTATTTAATTATTGGGCCGACTGGGGCTGGCTGGGCATAATCATCGCGGCGATTTTTTGGGGCGCTGGTCTGGCGCTAATATATATTGGGGCGACAAAAAAAACCGGACTACTGCCGGTCTTAATGTTTGCTTATATCAGTTTTGTGACGATAATGAGCATTTATACCAACTATCTGTTACGAGAAGAATTTTATTTGGACTTGATATTAATTTTAATCATCGGCTTAATACTCGACCGCTGTTCTAATTAATAACTGTCGGCCGACTTATGAAAATATTTTTCCGCCAATCCCATTATTGTCCGATATAAAATATTCGGCCGGTTTTTTATTTTTACCTTCCAGTTGAATAAACATCGGCAGTAAAGCCTGATTATCGCCGGCGCCAATCGCCAACTGGCCTTGCCATTGAAAAATCTCGCCGGGCTTCTTGTCTGATATTCCAATATCAACCGGCGGAAAAATCTTCACTCGCCGGCCATCCAACAACGACCAAGCAATCGGCCAGGGATAATAAGCCCGAATTTGTCGGCTAATACTTAAAGCGCTCTTAGACCAATCAATTCTAGCGTCTTCCTTTTTGATCTCTTTACAAAAAGTCGCTTGCTGATGATCTTGAGGTTGCGGCGTCAGTTGGCCAACCAAATATTTTTTTATAGTTTTCACTAGAAGCTTTTTGCCCACCGTCGCCATAAGCTGATGGAGTGATTCATTGGTCTCATTGCCTGATAAAATCAGTTCTTCTTGGGCCAGGATCGGACCATGGTCCATTTTTTCGTCCATTAACATAATGGTCACGCCGGAATGGTTTTCGCCGGCCAAAATCGCTGCCTGTACCGGTGAAGCACCTCGGTATTTAGGCAGTAGAGAAGGGTGGACATTAATATTGCCTCTGGCAAAAATAGCTAAAATTTCTGGGGGAATAATTAGACCATAAGCCACTACCACCAATACATCGGCGCTCAGAGCTTTTAGCTCATTAATTATTTGGTGGTTGGCTGTTAGTTTTTCCGGCTGAAATATTGTAAAGCCACGACTAGAGGCCCAGACCTTAACCGGCGGGGGAGCGAGTAACTGTTTTCGGCCGGCCGGTTTGTCCGGTTGGGTGATAATAGCAACAATTTCAAAATCCGCGTCGTTAGCTAATTCCGCCAAAAACGGCACCGCAAATTCCGGTGTGCCGGCAAAAATTATTTTGGTTGGCAGATTAGCCATTGGTCAAAGTCGATTTTAATTGCTTAGCCTTATCAATAAATAAAACCCCATCCAAATGGTCCAATTCATGCTGAATGATTCTGGCCAACATTTTTGAGGCGGCTAGAATTTGGTTTTCACCTTTTTCATTGATAAAATTAACTTTAATCGCTCGCGGTCGATTGACTTTACCGGCCACACCCGGCACAGACAGACAGCCCTCTTCACCCCAATCTTTAAAAAATGATTTTCTTATAATTCGGGGATTAATCATAATATAAGTTTCACCCTCAAACTGAATCGTCACCAGTTTGATATTTTGACCGATTTGCGGGGCGGCCAAACCCACTCCGTCAGCTTTTAACATTGTTTCCAGCATAGCAGGGATAAGTTGTTGAATTTCCGGCGAATTTAAGTCAGCCACTGGTTGTGACTTTTTTCTTAAAATTAGATTAGGGTTGGTGATAATTCTTAACATAAACTAAATTATAACATCATTATGATGAAATGTCAATAAAAAATAATGAATTAATAATTTGGTTACGCTGCTGGACAAGATTATTAAAAGAATTTGTTAACCGCTAAAAAAAATGATAAGATAATTGATAACAAACTTAGGCTTATTGTAATATTTTTATCCAAAATACACAAATGAAAACCAACCAAGGGCTACAAAAAATTGAAGATATCTTAATTGCCAAAATCAATAAGCGGCCACCAGCTTACGAATGGCAAGATTTGGCCTTACGGGTAATCGGCGAACTTAATATTCCAAGTTTTAAACGGGCAGCGGTTTTTAAAGTCTGCAAGGATAATCCCAAGCAAACAATCCTCAAAACCCTCAATGACACTAAAGAATTGTGTGAATCGGGGCCCAGATGGAAATATTTCTTTAAGGTTTTATCCAAAGATAAGCTTTCCCTGTTTTAAGCACATACATTTGGCGGATATTAATTGTTAATTAAAGCCAACATTTCATTGGGCGTCTTTCCGCCTAAAGAGCAATGCTCCA
>Ga0209605_1000845_pt1 | contig 36829 bp, 29 predicted proteins | sample AD_UKC035_MetaG_FD_184408 | JGI IMG/M metagenome (GOLD analysis project Ga0209605, IMG submission 184408) | Active sludge microbial communities of municipal wastewater-treating anaerobic digesters from USA - AD_UKC035_MetaG (SPAdes) (version 2) | ecosystem: Engineered > Bioreactor > Anaerobic >...
GTCGAGTAGGCGTCTGCGCCGTATCGAGACCCGTATGCGCCGGCCAGTCATCCGTGGGTCGAGTAGGCGTCTGCGCCGTATCGAGACCCGTCTGCGCCGGCCCAACATCCGTCGGTCGAGTAGGCGTCTGCGCCGTATCGAGACCCGTCTGAACCGCAGCAGCAGGCCCCAGCTCGATGCCGTCCAGCCCCGGAATTCGCGTGATGTCGATCAGGATGTGCTGGCTGCGCACGCCCCGTTCCAGCTCGATGACCAGATCGGTGCCGCCGGCGATGACGCGCGCCTCCTGGCCGTGCTGGCTGAGCAGGGCCAGCGCCTCAGACAACGTTGTCGGTTGGTAGTAGGTATGCCACATGATAGAAACTGTGAGGGGAGAGGGGCAAGAGGAAGGGTGCTCGGTGTCTGCGGCCCGGCGTCAGGCGCAGGCCCGACGCCAGACACTCGCCACGTCACAGCACCGCCACCGCGTCGCCCACACGGATCGGCCCACCTGCCACAACGCGGGCCATCACGCCGACGCGGCCGACCACCGCGTCGGGCATGCGCGCATCCAGGGCGGTGAGCTTGTAGCAGGGCTTGCGCAGGCTCACCACCTCGATCACCGCCTCAGAGCCGATGCGCAGCCGCGCGCCCTCAGGCTGCGCGCTCAGATCGACTCCGGCGATGATCAGGTTCTCGCCCAGCACACCGGCGCCGCTGGGAAAGCCCTCAGCCGCCAGCGTCACCACCATCTCCTGATCCATGATGTTCAGGTTGCGCCGGGGGTTGCCCCCTTTGCGGTCGCCCTCGATGCCGTAGCCGGCCAAAAGCATGGCCTCATGTAATGGATGGCGATTGTAGCTGCCGGGGTCGGGACTATAGACGATACTGGCGAGGTGACCGGACATGGGGAAGACTCCTGAGTGAAATATGAAACTTGCGTGGAGGTGAGGATACCTGTTTCTTGGCGTTCTGTCAAACACCTCCGACAGCAATTTCAACAGCCGCCCGGTCAGAGAGGAGGATGACAAGGCTAATCCTGACAAGGCACGCGCCGTCACATCTCGGCGAGCGAAAAAATAGCGACAAAACCTGACCCAGATCATATTCCATTTTGCACAATCCATGTTATGATCTGGCTAAAGAATTCGACCGAATTTCTACAGGAGTACCTAAATATGGAACAACTGACAGCCCTTCTCCCCATGCAGCGCGCGGCCATTCAGTCTGTACACGGCGGAGCGACCCTGCGCAAACGTCTGCTGGACATGGGCCTGGTGCCCGGCGCAGAGATCAGCGTGGTGCGTGTGGCGCCGCTGGGCGACCCGGTGGAGTACATGGTCAAGGGCTATCGACTCTCCCTGCGGCGCAGCGAGGCCAGCCAGGTCATGATCCAGCGGCTGCCCTGCGCAGACTGCGATCAGCCAGCCGAAGAGGGCTGCGATTCCCAGCAGGCCAGCCGCTGCCCGCGCTGGCTGCGTTGGCTCTACGGCGGTACTCATGGCCGGTAAAGCAGACACCTCGCCGGTGGTGGTTCTGGCAGGCAACCCCAACGCCGGCAAAAGCACCATCTTCAACACCCTGACCGGGGGCAGACAACATGTGGGCAACTGGCCCGGCAAGACGGTGGAGGTCGCGTCGGGCGTCGTGCGCTGGAACGGCCAGGCGGTGACGCTGGTCGACCTGCCCGGCACGTACAGCCTCAGCGCGCACTCGCCGGAGGAGGTCATCGCGCGCGATTTCATCCTGGAGCAGCGGCCCGATGCAGCCATCGTCGTCGCCGACGCCACCAACCTGGAGCGCAACCTCTACCTGGCCGCGCAGGTGCTGGAGCTGGGCGCGCCGGTGACGCTGGCGTTGAACATGATGGACCGCGCCGAAGCCGAGGGGATCGCCATCGACGTGGAACTGCTGGCCCGGCTGCTGGGCGTGCCGGTGGTTCCCACGGTGGGCACCCGTCGCCAGGGGCTGATGGACCTGGTCGGCCTGGCCGTGACCGAGGCCGCGTCACACCCCAACCTGATCGACTACGGGAACGAGCTGGAAGCGGAGATCGCCGCCTTGCAGCCGCAGCTCGGCGCGCTGATCGCCAGCGACACGCCGCGCTATACCACGCTCAAGCTGCTGGAAGGAGATCGGCTGGTCGCACAGGCGCTGGGCGACACGCCGCAGGCCGCGGCGCTGCGCCAGCAGGCTGAGGAGGCCGCGGCCCGCGTCCAGGCTGTCTACGGCGACGACGTGGAGCTGCTGGTGGCCGACCGCCGCTATGGCTTCGTGCACGGCCTGGCCCATCAGGTGGTCAAGCGCCACGGCGGACATCGCCCGCGCAGCCTGACCGACCGCATCGACGACATCGCCGCCCACCGCGTGCTGGGTCTGCCCATCTTTTTCGGGCTGATGGCGCTGGTCTTCAAGCTGACCGCCGACGCCTCCGCCCCCTTCGTGGACTGGATCGATGCCACCGTCAACGGCGTGCTGGCCAACTGGGTCGCGGCCGCCTTGAGCGCCGTGGCCGCGCCGGCCTGGCTGACCTCGCTGCTGGTCGATGGGGTGATGGCCGGCGTGGGCGGGGTGTTGGTCTTCCTGCCGGTGTTGCTGATTCTCTATCTCTGCCTGGCGCTGCTGGAGGACAGCGGCTACATGGCGCGGGCAGCGTTCGTCATGGACAAGCTGATGCACCTGCTGGGACTGCACGGCAAGAGCTTCATCCCGCTGATCGTCGGCTTTGGCTGCAACGTGCCCGGCATTCTGGCCACCCGCACGCTGGAAAACCGCCGTGACCGCATTCTGACCGGGCTGATGGTGCCGCTGATGAGCTGTGCGGCCCGCCTGCCGGTCTACGTGATCTTCGCCGCGGCCTTCTTCCCCCGGCACGCCAGCGCGGTGATCTTTGGGCTCTACCTGCTGGGCATCGCGCTGGCTGTGCTGACCGGCCTGCTGATGCGCCGCACCCTTTTCGGCAAGACCACCGATTCGCTCTTCGTGTTGGAGTTGCCCCCCTATCGCCTGCCGGCCTGGCGCGGCCTGCGCACCCACATGTGGCGGCACAGCGCGGAATTCGTACACAAGGCGGCCACGCTGATCCTGGCCGCCTCCGTCACCGTCTGGGCGCTGCTCAACCTGCCGGTGGGGGTGGCCAGCACTGAGGAGAGCGTCTTTGGCCGGCTGGCCGGCGCGATCGCTCCCGCCTTCGAGCCGCTGGGCTTTGGCAATTGGCAAGCCGCGGGCTCGCTGGTCACGGGACTGGTGGCCAAGGAGGTGGTGATCAGCAGCATGGCCGTGATCTACCTGGGAGACGCGCCGGACGAGCCGCCTGAGCCGGTGGATCTGGCCGCGGACGTGCGCGGCATCGTGGTCGGCTTTGGCCAGGCGGTAGTCGACTCGGCGCGCATCGTGTTGAGCATGATCCCCGGCGTCGACCTGATGGGAGATGAACCGCCCCAGACCGACACGGCCCTCAGCCAGGCGCTGCAAACCCATTTCACCCCCGCGTCCGCGCTGGCCTTTCTGGTCTTCGTGCTGCTCTACGCCCCCTGCATCGCTGCCATGGGCGCGCTGAAGGCCGAATTCGGCGGCAAATGGATGGCCTTCAGCTTCACCTACCTGCTGGCGCTGGCCTGGATCACCGGTTTCGTGACTTACCGGGTGGCTGGGTGGCTGTTCGGAGGGTGAACGGTGGAGGGTAAACGGTGAACGGTGAACGGTAAGCGGAGGGTAAACGGTGAACGGTGAACGGTAAACGGAGGGTGATCGCTGCACCGATGACCGTTCACTATTCGCAGTTTGCCATTCACCATTCACAGTTCACCGTTCACCGACCACCGGCCACCGTTCACCGTTCACCGACCACCGTTCACCGGCCACCGTTCACCGTTCACCGACCACCGTTCACCGACCACCGACCACCGTTCACCGTTCACCGACCACCGACCACCGTTCACCGTTCACCGTTCACCGTTCACCGTTCACCGTTCACCGACCACCGACCACCGACCACCGTTCACCGTTCACCGTTCACCGTCCACCGTTCACCGACCACCGACCACCGTTCACCGACCACCGACCACCGACCACCGTTCACCGTTCACCGTTCACCGTTCACCGACCACCGACCACCGACCACAATGTTACGTCAACTCCTAACTCTTTTTGGCAACGCCCCCGGCCCGCTCAGCGTGGACCTGCTGGCCGCGCAGCTCGACCTGGAGCCGGCGGTGCTGGAGGGGATGCTGGCCGAGCTGGTGCGCATGGGCCGGCTGGAGCGCATCGAGGACCGCGCGGCCATCGACTGCACGGTCTGCGGCCACGTCAACGGCTGCCCCTACGTCATGTCCAACGCCGGCGCCTGCTATGCGCTGCCGTGAGGAGACAGGCGAGCGCAGCAATTCGCATGTCAACAGGCCTGGGACACGGAGTCGAGCCTTCAGGCGGTCAGTGCTCGAAACACCTCGGCCAGACCCGGCTGAAGCCTCGACTCCGCCCATGCCAGACCCGGCTGAAGCCTCGACTCCGCCCATGTTTGGAAGCGCCGCGCAAACACCCTTGCCCTGCTGACCCCGTAGCCTCGGCTCCGCCCAGATCTGGAAGCGCCGTTTGTAGCAGCCCAGGATTGACAGCCCGTTTGCGCGGGGGTAGAATGGCACGCCTGACCAGATCGAGACGCAGGGTCAGGCCGGGCAGAACGCCCTGCCGCTGGCCAGGGGGCTGTGGGATGTGCTCCACGGCCGGCTGGACGCGGAGCCTGTCATCTTTGCCTTTGCCGCGATCTTGCCGCGGCGCAGGCACATTCTTGCCGAGGTTTAGGTCATGGCGCGATCCACGCGGTTCATCTGCCTGGCTGTCTTGACGGGCCTGCTGGCCATGCTGCTGGCCGGCTGCGGCCCGGCCGAGCCAGCGGCCACTCCCACCCCCACCAAGACTGTGACGCCCACGGCGCTGCCAGCGACGGCCACCCCCACCACGACTCCGAGCCCGCCGCCGTCGGCGACGCCCACGGTTGCGCCGACCGATACGCCGGAGCCCACGGCCACTGAAACGCCAGCGCCGCCGGCCACCGCCACCCCCGCGCCGCAGCCGACGCCCACAGCCGTGGCCGTTGCACCGACCGCCCCGCCCGCGGCCCCTACCGCCACACCGGCGCCGGCCGCGCCGACCAACACCCCGGCGCCGGCGGTCGATTTCGTCATCGCCGAGCTGCGCGCGCTGGGCCTGGATGAGAACAACGGCGGCATCGAGCTGGGCGGGCAGCGCAACATCTACATCACCGTGCTCGACGCAGCCGGCAACCCCATCGACGGGGCGCTGCTGGTCAACACCGCGCCCTACCCCGGCCAGGCCGTCACCGGCGACAAGGGGCCGGGCAAAGCTGAGATCCTGATGGACCGCGAGGAGTTTCGCCTCAAGGTGGAAAGCGTGGGCGGCCAGCCGGTGAGCAGCGAGACCTCGCGCACCATGTCGCTGGTCGCGCCTGTGCCTGCGGACATCGCCGGCAAGCTGGGCGACACCTGCCCCACCGTGGACAACTGCCCCCTGCCCCCGTACAAGCACTTTTCCTATGTGATTGTGTTCAGGCGGACCTATTAGCGCCGCTTCTTCCCCTTGGCCGCGGCCTTGGCCAGGTTCTCCGATGGTCGGGCAGCCTACGCAACCGTCAGCCATCGGATCTGGTACAGATCCATCGGCGCAGTCAGATATGCACCGGCCGCGACAAATTCCTCCCCGCTGAGCAGATCGCGCCAGGCGCGGCCGGGCAGGCTGGCGGCGTCGAGGCGCAGAGTGGCCGGCCGGTCCGACACATTGACGCTGCACAGCAGCGGCCTCTCCAGCTCAGCCCCGCGCAGCAGGGTAAAAAGCGCCGGGTCGCCATACAACACCTGCTGGCTGCTGGCCGGATGAAAGGCCGGCTGGGCGCGGCGCAGGTGGAGCAGTCGCCGGTAGCCATCGAACACGCGGCGCGCCTGGCCATGGGGCTCGGCCAGCAGACGGCGCAGCTCAGCCAGGGTCCACTTTTTGCGGTTGAGCGAACGCGCCCGTCCGGTCTCGGCGAAGCAGTCGTGGCAGTTGGGCGAGCCAAACAGGCTGTGAACATAGATGCCCGGCACGCCTGCCAGCGCCAAGAGAATGGCTTGCGAAGCCAGGAAGCGGGCGATGTCGGTCGCAAGCTCGGCCCGACCCGGCCGATTGAGGAAGTCGTACAGCGTGATGTTCAGTTCGTAGGGAGTGTGGGAGCCGTCGGGCAGGCTGCGCACGCTGACCTGGCCGCCGTGGGCCAGAGTCCGCTCGACCAGCGTGTGCAGTTCGCCGTCGCTCAGGATATCGCGCGCCGGCAGCACGCCGATACCGTCGTGGGAGGCGATGAAGTTGAAAAAGCTGCCGCCAGCCGGCGCTTGCAGCGTCGCGGCCCAGGCCGACAGCTTGCCGGCGTCGCCGGTCAGCAGGGCGTGCAGCGTCAGCGGCGCCAGGGAGAAGTTGTAGACCAGTTGTGCTTCGTCGGTGGCGCGGGTCTCCGGCAGCGTCTGGCCGAAGTAGCTGATGTTGTCGGCGTGGGGCACGTTGGTCTCGGTGATCAACAGCACATGCGGCGCGACCGCGTCCAGAACGGCCCGCCACAGCTTGATCACAGCGTGGGCCTGCGGCAGGTGGATGCAGGAGGCGCCGACCTGCTTCCACAGGTAGGCGACGGCGTCCAGGCGGATGATCTCCGCGCCGTGGGCCACGTAGTGCAGCAACACCCCGGTCATGGTCAGCAGCACGGCCGGATTGGCGTAGTCGAGGTCGATCTGGTCGGCGCTGAAGGTGGTCCAGACGTGGCGCGGCCCACGCGTGGTCTCCACCGCCGTCAAGAGCGGCAGCGCGCGCGGCCGCACCACCTGCGACAGATCGACGGCCGGATCGACTTCGATGAAGAACCCGTGATAAGGCGCCTCGCCGCGCCGGTAGGCCTGGAACCAGGCGCTGTGCTGCGAGATGTGGTTGGCCACGAAGTCGAACATCAGCCGGTAGCGCGCGCCCAGCCGCGCCACGTCGGCCCAATCGCCCAGCGCCGGGTCAATCTGTGTATAGTCGATCACCGAGAAGCCGTCGTCGGAGGAGTAGGGGAAGCAGGGCAGGATATGCACGCCGCTGATGCTGCCGGCCAGCTCGGCATCCAGAAACCGGGCGAGCGTGCGCAGCGGCGGAGTCGCACCACCCGGCTCGCTGATCTGGTCCCCATAGGTGATCAGGATGGCGTCTTCCTGGCTTAGCCCTGGCAAGGTGCGCGGCGCCCATGATCCGGCCCGCGCCATCTGCGCCCTGAAACCTGCCAGCAAGGCGTCCAGGCTCGACCACAACGCGGCCATAGGTTCGGCGCCATACAGAAATGCCAACCAATGCTGAATACGCTCTTCGGGACTCACCATGCTACCACCGCACGCTCTTTCTCTTGCTGGAGACGAAGGTCAGGACGAGAATGCAGCGCCAACACTTCCTCGGCCAGCTCGCACCAGCCCAGCGGGCCGACGCCGGAGAGCCGCGTCACCGGCAATTCGCCCGCGTCGCACCAATCGCCGACCGGACGCCGCACCAGACAGGGACGATCCACTGCGGCCAGCAGGGGCAGATCGTTGGCGCTGTCGCCGACGCCGATGGTGAAGATCTCGCCCAACTGGCGGCGCAGCAACTGGGTACACCGTCGCACGGCCACGCCTTTGTCGCTGGCTGCGCCGCTGACGGTGTAGAAGCGGCCGCCATGGGCCACAGCCAGCCCGCGCGCCGCCAGCGCGGCGCGCAACGCTGCCAACTCGGCCGGCGCCAGCGGGCTGACGATGGTCTCGCTGTAGTCCCGCTGGCGGGCGAGGTGGGCTGCGGTCACGGCGAGGCCGGTCACGGCGGCCACCTCCTCATCGCTCAGGTCGGCGTAGCCCACCAGCGCCAGCCCCGTCGTGCGGCGGATCTCGACCAGCGCCCGGCGGATGACGGCTGCCTCGACGCCCAAGGCCAGCTCGCCGGCCCGATCCGGCGCGCATCCAACGGCGTCCAGGTCAAACTCGAAGTAGCCCGGCGGCGCGATGATCGCGCTGCCGTTTTCGACGATGAACGGATCAGGAATGCCCAGCGCTGCCCGCAGCGGCTCCTGCTCCGCCCGGGTTTTGGATGAGCACAGCACCACCGGCACGCCGGCCGCCACCAGCCGCGCCGCTGCATCCGCACTGGCCGCATGGCTATAGGTCTCCAGATCCAGCAGCGTGCCGTCGATATCCGTGAAGATGACAGGATGGGGCATCTCGGTAACCGGTGGTCGGCGATCAGGGGTCGGTGATCCGATATCCGTTCACTGGCTCATCAATCCATCGTAGTAATGGATCAAGAACTCGCCCACACGCTTGCGCACGCGGGCCCAGTTGAGCTGCTCGCCGATGCCATCCAACTCGGTCTCGATCTGATGGGTGATCAGGAGCTGCTGGTTGAGCAAGGCCGAGATGCGCGCCTCGTGGTACTGGCGGGCCAGAGTGGCCTCTTGGCCTTTGAGCTTCTGCAGCGCGGCAAGCTGTTGCACCGGCGGCTCGGCCTGGCGTTCGATGGCCTCCTGGAGGTCGTAAATGTCGCTGCGGATGACGTGCAGCCCCTCGCTCAGAGTCTGCGCGCGCATCTGCTCGCTGTGCACCTCTTCCTCGCTCAAGAGCAGGGGTGGATCGTCCACGGCGAAATCCGCGCGCGGCGTCAGTGGGGGCAGGATACGCGTCGCCGCGGATGGGAAGTCGTAGATCAGCCGCGAGCGCGACAGCTTGACCTTGAGGGTGACGATCTCCTTGGGTTTGGCGACTACAGGGATGTTGCCATCCTGCACGGGCAGCTCAGCCAGCGGCTCCTCGTTCAGATTGGCGCGCCAGGCTTTGACCACCAGACCGCCCAACCGCAACTGGCCGCGCGCCTCTTGGTCACAGGCGTTGTAAAGGCGCACGATCAGCCCGTCCTCGGCCTCGGAATGCTTCAGGGCTGTCAGTTTGAAGGCGTAGGCTGGGACCTGGACGATCCAGGAAAGGAAGGAAAGCTCGCCAGGCAGCCGGCCGGGGTGAGCGTCGGTGCGCACGGCGCGGAACTTGAGCGCGTGGCGGTCGGATTCGTAGTGCGGGTTGGCGGCCCACAGGTCTGGGCCGTGGGGATAGATGCCATATTCGAAAGTCTGCTCCCCCAATCCCTGTGCTTCGGGCGTGAAAATGTGCGGCCCCACGTCGCCGATGCGGGTCAACAGGTCGGACCGCGCCAGCCAACCCACGCTGCGCAGCATGGTCAAGGCGATGGCGTTGCCTTGCTCCGGCAACACCTGAAACTCGTTGAGCCCGCGGCTGAACACGGTCAGCCCCGCCTGAGCATCCACCAGGCTGACGAAATCTTGAAACGGATGGGTGTTGACCGGTGCGATGTAGCGGCCGGCCAGCATCAGCCCGGCCAGTTGTGGAGGCAGTTCGCCGTTGTTGCCGCTCTCCTCGACCGGGAACTCTGCCACATCGAAGGGCATGCCGACATGGGCGACTTCAGTCTGGACGCCGCTGGGGAAGAGTACCCGCAGTCGGTGATCCTTGACCGTGTTGCTGATGGTCGTGCGTACCTCGACGTGGCGGCTGTGGGCGGCCAGCTCCACAAAAGAGATGATGGGCAGCACGCGCCGCTCTGGGCTGCGCGACTGGCGATCGGCGGCCAGGCTGGCCGGCAACACCAGCTCCGTCTCGATGCGAAAGCGGGCCAGCAGCGGACCGGCGACCTCCAGCGTCACCCTGGCCTCGCCGCCGCGGCTCAGAATCACCTGGTCCTCGGCCGGGTAGGAGTAGTCGTAGGTATCGCCGCAGTCGCCGCCGTCCTCGAAATAGCCCAACCCGGCGTAGACGCGCCCACGCGCCTTGTCGTGGACGGTCAGCGCGCCGTCGGCCTCGATGGCGACTGCCAGGTGCTGATTTTCCATGCGCTGATCTGCGGCCGAAGCGGTGACCACAGGCGACGCCGCCGGCGCGGCTGGGGATGCCTGCGGGGTCAGATAGAAGATGCGATAGCCCACCGAGGGCACGTCGGCCGCCCACAGATACAGTTCGGTGCGCGATCCGATGCTGTTCTGCACCTGGTAGGGCAACGGCTGGCCCTGGCCATCCACCAGCGAGAAGCTCTCCCAGCTCTCCGGGACCTCGATGCCGATTCCTACCACCTCGCTGCGAACGCGCGAGGAAGGGTTGAAAATCACGATGCCGGGGCCGGGCGCCTGTGTGGTGTCCACCGATTGGGCGATGGCTTGCAGGCTCTCGCCCGACATGATGCGCGCCGAACGGTCCACCTCTGCGAAGCGCTCGACCATATCCCGGGCGATGGGGTCGATGCAGCAGCCGCACAGATCGTCGTGGGTGTGGTTGAGCAGCAACGTCTTCCAGGCCTTGAGCATGCGTTCAGTCGGGTAGTCGGAGCCGTAGGCCCACGCGAAGGTGCTGAACTTCTCGGCCCAACGTTCCAGCTCCCGCTGGCACTCGTTGTTCTGCTGGTTCAGATAGCTGCGACTGGAGTAGACGCCTTTGAGAATGGGCGCATAGCGGCCGCTGTAAAAATAGCCGGTCAACACGGGCAAGTCGGGCTGATAGGCCTGCACGGCGGCCAGGTAGTCTGGCGGCGTGCTCTGCACGGCCCGCATGGCCGGCCCATGCTGCTGGTTGAACTGCGCGATGATGGGCAGCACGTCGTCGGGTTGCGGCACCTGCTCATAGCCGTTCATCAGCAGCACGTTGGGCGTGGTCGCGAAACGCTGCAAGGTCCCGGTGTGGGCGAGGATGCGCTGCTGGGCGATCTCCCGGGTCATGCTCAACACCATGGCGTTGCGGTAGCTGTCCAGCAAGTAGACGCCAAGCACCCTCGTGCCATCGGGCGCCTGCCACCAGAACTCGGTGCGCAGTTGCTCCGGCGGCATCTCAATCCCGCGCCAGACGAACGCGCCCTCGATGCCAAAACCGGCCAGGATCTGCGGCGCCTGGGCCACCTGGCCGAAGTTGTCCAACAGCCAGGCGGCCTTCATAGGCGCGCCGTAGCGACGAGCCACGCGGTCGCCGATCAACAGGTTGCGCACCAGAGACTCGCCGCTGACCAGGCTCCAATCTGGCTGCAAGTAGGCTGGGCCGAGGAGAAGCTGGCCGGAGCGGGCAAAACGACGGATATCGCGCTCGCGCTGGGCGGCCTTCTCCGGCGCGAGCTGCGCCAGATAGTCCTCGATGATCAACGTCTGACCATCCAGCACGAAACGATAGTCAGGTTGCTCAGCCAGCCGCGCGAGCAGGTTGTCGAAAAAAGGGAGCAGCCAGCGGTTGGCATAGCGGGCGGTGAAGATCCACTCCCGGTCCCAGTGGTTGTGGGTGATCAGGTGGATGGTCAGGGGTTGGGCAGAAGCAGAGGTGTGGGAATGATGGAGAGGATGCTGCATGTGGGGATTCTCCGGGACCGCGCGCGCGCCAGCGGGGCCGGCGCTTCAATGGATGAAAGCGGACGAGATCGGTCGGAGACTGGCCGAAGCGATCGTCAAGACGGCTGCGACGCATCACCCAAGAGATGCGTCGCGTACGGCTGCTGGCGGATCGTCGCGCGAAACGCCTCTAGGTCGATGCCGGAGAGCGTGGGGTAATAGCGCACCGCGGTCGGGCCTTCGCCATGGACCAGGTTGCGACCCAACAGGCGATCGATCTCCTCGGCCAGCTCATCGCGCAGCTTGGGCGGACAGATGGGGGAATCGTGGATCACCCGCATGGCCGCGTAGGCCATGGCGTCGATATGCTCGTCGCCTTTGGCCACATCGTGCATATGTGGGTTGCGCGACTCGATCTGGAAGATCTCGATGTTCTGACGAATCATCTCGCGGTCCAGAGCGCGCTCGTCCAGGCCGCCGAACTTCTCGAACAGATTGATGAAGTGGTACGGCTCGATGGAGTAGCCCGACGAATAGTCCAACTGCATGGCCAGAGCCATGGTCATGGCGTGCTCGCCAGCGTTGCCGGTGGTGATGATCTCGGTCTCGAAGCCTGAATACTCGGCGATGAGTTGATTCAGGTAGCGGTTGGTGGTGCGGCTGGTGCGGCCATAGCGGGCGAAGAACAACCCCTGCTCGATCACCTTGGGCTTGCTGTGCCAGGAGATGCGCACCATGGCGTAAGGCGAGTTGCTCATGGACAGCCCGGCCGAGTACTCACGCACGTACTCCAGCACCGCGCCGGGAAAGTAGTTGTCAGAGTCGACGAAGCCGATAGCCTTGCTGCCAGCCAGCTTGGCCAGCACCGTGGCCAACACCATGCCCTCGGCCTTGCCGCTGCGGATCAGACCGTCGCGCTCGTCCAGGATCTGCGGAAAGCCCGCGTTGCGAAAGGCCTCGGCCAGCGTCGGGTCCTTCTGGTGGACAATGATCAGCCGCTTCTGGGTGAAGTGCGAGTAGCGCAGAAACGCCGCCAACTCAATGGCATAACGATCCACCGGCTCGCGCGCGCTGTTGGAACAGATGATGGTCAGGCAGTGGTTAGGTATGCCGCACAATACTCCCTCCACCAGCTTGATCCGTTCCCCGTGGACGGGAACCACGATGGCCATCTCGCGCTCGATGGCGTGGCAGGCCTGGATGGCGATAGGTCTGATGATCTGGTCGATCTTCGATTCCTCCGTCCCGCTCTCCAGCAGACTAGAGTCCAGCTCGAACACCTTCTGAACACCGTGAACCAGCACAGCGCCGAGACGTTCAGTATCATGAGGAACTTCGATTCGCATGTATTGTCTCCCTTCTCAGTGCGCCAATCCCTGCAACAAGCTGGCGAGCAGCGGCGTTACCGCCTCGAACGAATAGCTCTCGCGGGCCCGCTGGTAGTTCCACTCGACCATGCGACGGCGGCGCACGGGGTCGGTGATGGCACAGATAGTCGCGTCCACTGTCTCGTCGGTGATGGCGGCCAGGTTGCCCGGGTCATTCTGCGCGTCGATTTCGATCAGGTCGAATCCCCGGGGCGCGATGTCGGCCGTGTAGACGGCGTAACGGTTGACCAGCGCGGGCAGGCGGAAGTAAAGCGTCTCCAGCAGAGCATTGCCAAAACCCTCGATCAGGCTGGGATAGGCGACGAAATCGGCGTGGACGTAGCCATCCCACAACGAGTAGACCTTGCGACCGCCGGTCACGCCAGGCTCGGCCGCGAAATGCTCAGCCGCATAGATCAACGGCGCGCCGGCCGCGCTGGCCAGCGCGTGCAGCTTCGCCAGATAGGCCAGCCCCTCATCGCCGGCATAGTGGCTGATGACCAACACCGGCTCTTTGCCCAACAGCCGTCGCCGGTTTTGCGGCTCCCGCAGCCGGCGCACCAGCTCGATGGCCAGTTCGATGCCCTTGCGGGGGATGACGCGCGTCGGCTGCAGGATCAGCAGGTGGTCGTCGGTCAGCCCCAGGTTGGCGCGCAGATCGGCGTTGAAAGGGGTCATGGCCGGCGCGGCCGCAGCGAAGTCGAAAATGTTGGGCAGCAGCACGGCCTCGACGCCCTTGCGCTCCCGCAGCGCCGTTTGAGCCAACGAGTTGATGACCAGATGCTGCACCGAGGGCAGAGCCGGCGGGAAGCAGCGTTCCAGGAGATCGGGGATGCAGTTGACCGCGAACCGTTCCCGCTCCCAGGCCAGATCATGGTTGTGGGCCAGGGTGGGGATGGCGGTCGCGGCGATGAAGTCGGTCAGCGCCACGCCCAGGGGGACCTGCATGGGTATCGACAGCGCGTTCTGGGTGAAGAGCACGTCGACGCGTTGTTCATCCACAAAACGGGCAATGGCCGTGTGCAGCCGGGCAGCCTGCGCCTCGATGCGCTCCCGCAGCCCGGGCGCAGCCTCCGTCGTTCCGAAGCAATGGTCATGGATCCACAGCGCCTCGGGATGGGTGAAGTGCATCTCTGGAACGAGGAAACCGGGCGCAAAGCTGGCGTCCAGCTCACCGGCGCAGAAGCAGCAGTGATGCCCCAGCCGGCGCAAGATCATGGCCAGTTTGGCAATCTCCAGCGACACCCCGTCGACGCCGGCGATGCGGGTTGAAATGAAGGCGATGTTCATGGGTGGTTTACAGAATTCAGGGTCTTAACCCGTAACTCGTACCAGGTAATGCGTAACCCGAAGTGAGCGCAAGCGGGAGGCTATTCCGGGTTACGGGTTACGCATTACTCGTCACGCATTCGGATACAACGCCCGCTTCGTGTCCGGATCGATCCAGCGGATCTTGTCGGCTGGGAAACGAAGCCAGACATCGGCGTCGGGCTGCGTGGTGAAATCAGGGTGGGTAGAGACTTTCATCTGGCTGTCACCCAGTTTGACCGTCAGGAGATTCTGCGAACCCAGCGGCTCGACCACCAGCACGCTGGCGCGCAGCGCACCCTCGGCCGGGCTGGACAGCGTCTCCATGTTCTCAGCGCGGATGCCGACCACGATGGGCTTGCCGTCGTAGGAGGCCAACAGCGGCTGCATCAGCGGCTGGGGCGTCAGGTCGAACTCGCCGATGCGCACCACGCTGTGGCCGTTCTGGCGCTGCATCTGGCCGTGGAGGAAATTCATGGGCGGCGTGCCGATGAAGCCGCCGATGAACTGGTTGGCCGGAAAATCATAGATCGTGGTGGGACTGCTCACCTGTTCGATGATGCCGGCGCGCATCACCGCGATGCGGTCGCCCATGCTCATGGCCTCGATCTGGTCGTGGGTGACGTAGATGGTCGTGGCGCCCAGCTCTGCCAGCAGCCGTTTCAATTCGGCCCGCATCTCCAGCCGCAGCAGCGCATCCAGGTTGCTCAGCGGCTCGTCCATCAGCAATACCTGGGCCTGCATGGCGATGGCGCGCGCCACGGCCACTCGCTGGCGCTGGCCGCCGCTCATCTTGGAGGGAAAACGATCCAGCATCTGCTCGATGTGCATCATTTCGGCCGCCTGCTTGACGCGCTCCTGGATCTCGGCTTTGCCCATCTTCTGCATCTTCAGTCCAAAGGCGATGTTGTCGAAGACGTCCATGTGCGGGAAGATGGCATAGCTCTGGAAAACCATGGAGATGTGCCGGTCGCGCGGGGCCAGGTAGGTCACATCGTGCCCGCCGATGCTGATGCGGCCATCGTCGGGCATGCCCAGTCCGGCGATGGCGCGCAACAGGGTGGTCTTGCCGCAACCGCTGGGGCCCAGCAGCACCATGAACTCCTGGTTGGCGACAGTCAGCGAGACGTTGTCCACCGCTGTGAAGTTGCCGAAACGTTTGGTGACATTTTCGATCATGATCTCGGACATAGAGTTCTCCTTGTCACGAATTGGCCGAATTGTGCAAATTTGCTGATCTGGTGTCGCCAATTTCGGGCAATTCGTGGCAGCAAGTTGGCTACTTGCTGATCTGACCCCACATGTTGAACAGGTACTTGCGGATGATGAAGATGAAGATGACCGACGGCAGCAGCAGGAAGAAGGCCCCGGCGAACTTGTACGGCTCCGGCGACTGCTGCAAGGAGACCAGCACCTGCGCGGGCAGGGTGCGGTTTTGCACCGTCAGCACCACGGCCGCAAAGACTTCGTTCCATGACATGACAAAGGTGAAGATGGCAGCCGCGGCGATGCCGGGCAGCACCAGCGGCAATACCACCCGCCGAAAGGCCTGCACCGGCGTGCAGCCGAACACCTTGGCCGCCTCCTCCAACTCGTAGGGGATGCTGGCGAAGACGCTGCCGATCACCAGGACGGTGGTGGGCAGAGTCAGCGCGGTGTGCATCAGCGCCAGGCTGTAGACCTGGTCGAAGATGCCGACGCTGATGAAGATGACAGCCAACGGAATGGCCAGGATCACCACCGGAAAGGCGCGCACGGCCAGAATCGACAGCCGGTAGGCATCGCGGCCCCGATAGCGGTAGCGCGAGATGGCATAGCCGGCCGGCGCGGCGATCAGCGTGGACAGCGCCAGGGTGATCACCGCCACGACAATGCTGTTGATCAAGCCCGGGATGATGCCGCGTGATTGCAGGAAGAAACGCATGGTCTCGAAGGAGAAGGGGATGAAAGGCAACACCCCCTTGGGATAGCTGCGCACCTCCGCGGGCGTGGTCAGCGCCATGGAGGCGATGAACCAGAGCGGCGCCAACACCCACAGCGACAACAGGATGGCCGCCAGGTAGATGAAGGCGCGGCCCAACAGCAGCCGGCGACGGGCGCGGGCGCGCAGTCGCGCCATTTCGGGAGAGACCTGGGCGATCGACTGGCTGGGAGCGGCTGAGGATGTCATGCGGCGGCCTCCTCGTTGCTGCGCACCATGCGCAGGTAGATGATCGCGCTGACCATCGAAATCAGCAGGATCAAAACAGAATAGGCGGCGGCTACGTTCATGTTGCGCAGCGTGTAGTATTGGCGGTAGGTCTCGTTGGCCAGCACCGTGACCACGTCGCCGCCGGAGAGAGCGATCACCACCGCGAAGACTTGCAGCGCCAGGATCGTGCGCAGGATCAGCGCGACTTGCAGGCTGGGCTTGAGCAGCGGCAGGATGATGTGACGCAGGCGATCCCACAGGCCGGCGCCGAAGACCTCGCCTGCCTCCAGAACTTCCTGCGAGATGGCCTGCAAGCCCGAGACGACGATCACCATGACGATGGCTGTGGCCCGCCAGACCTCGGCCAGCCAGATGGCGATGATGATCCAATAGCGGGTGTCGGCCGTCAGATAGGGCTGGGGAAACTGGATCAGGCCCAGCGTTTGCAGGATGCTGTTGAGATAGCCGCCTTGGGTGAAGATCGAGTACCAGACGATGCCCACGGCCAGATCGGAGGCGGCCAGCGGAATGGCAAAGACGGCCAGAAACCAGGTATTGAAGCGGATCTGTGACTGGATGATCAGCGCCATGATGATGGCCAGCACGAACTGCACCGGGATGATCAGCACCATCAACAGGAATGTGGTGATCATCGCCGGCTTGAAGAAGCGGTCGTTGACCATACGCTGAATGTAGGCCATGGTGAATTGGCCAGTATCGCCCTGGTCGATGCGGCCGATCTCGCCGCTGCTGTAGATTTGAAGGTTGCCAGAGGGCGCCCAGCCGGCGACGGTCTCCGCGCCGTCTTCGCCCTGGATGAGGAACCAGACCTCCAAAATGGCCTGTTCCGGGATTTGCACCCCGGCGCTGGCAGCCAGCCGGCCAACCACCTGACTGCGCTCGTTGGGCTCGGCGAAGATGCTGGTCAGCGGATCGGCCGACGCGCCGATGCGGGGTCGCACCGTGCCGCCCGTGGGCGCGCCCTGTTCGTCAGTGCGGCGCACGCGGATGCGGCTCTCCGACGCCCAGCCATCCACGGCATTGCCGTCGGGATCGTTGCCCTGCACACGATACCAGGTTTCAGTGAGCGCGCCGGTGCGCAACGATCCTCCGTCCGCAGCCAGGTTGCTTTGGCGGTCCAGCAAGATCACCTGGGCGCCCTGCGGCAGCGCGCCAGCCGGGCTGCTGTCGGCCGACGCCTCCTCGCGCAGCGTCAACAGCGCGGTTTCGTTCCACACCGCCAGCCGCACCGCACGCACCATCGGCCAGGCGAAGAAGATGGCCAGATAGATGAGCGAGGGCAGGATCAGCAGATATGGCGCCCACTGGCGCTGCGGCCGGCGCGGCTTTGGGGAAGCGGCAACTTGTGTGGTCATGGCAAGCAGCTCCCATGGGCGGAGTCCGCACGCGGGCGTGCGGACTCCGTGTTCATGCGTCTAGCGCGGCGCCACTTGACAGGGGCCGTCTGAAGGGGCGTCGGGCGCCCAACAGGCCGCGCCGGTCTCGTTCATCAGCGCCTGCAGGTTGGCGGCCTCCTGACCCAGCACCGTGGCGATGTCCTCGCCGTTGAGCACCGTGCGGTCGAAGGCGTTGCGGAAGATCTGGTTGATCTCGCCGCCGCGTTCGCCGAGGCCAACGGGCAACAGCGCCGGCAAGGCGTCGGGCGAGTTGGCCTGGGTCGCGACTGCGCCAGCCTCCAGCGCCACGCCTGCCGGCAGGTTGGTGGTGTTGACGCCGCCGACCACCGGGAAGAAGCCCAGCTCGCGCAGGATCTGCTCCTGCACGCCGGGGCGCGTCAGGTAGTCGATCAAGGCCGCAGCATTGTCGGGATTGGGCGCGGTCTTGGGGATGCCCAAACCGACGATCACCGGCATAAAGCCGCGCCCAGCCGGCCCGGCCGGCGCGGGGAAGGCCACGAACTCGTCCGGTTGCTCGTTGAATGCGTTCAACAGGCGCGCCGTGTGGTCGAAGGCCACCCATACATCGCCGGCCAGCAGCGGCTCCTGCATGAAGCTGTAGTTGATGGACTCGGGGTGCACGTAGGGCCACAGGTCGTCGCGCAGCCAGGTCAGCATTTCCTCAGCCTCGGCGCTCTGGAACTGGGTCACCATGCCGCCGGTAAAGGAGGGCCACATGTAGCCCTCCAGGAAGCGATGGAACAGTCCGGCCTGCGGGAAGCCACACAGCGCCTTGCCTTCGCCCTCGTAGATGGCCTGGCACCAGTCGCTCAACTGCTCCCAGGTCAACGCGTTGATGTCGGCGCCGGCCGGCAGGTACTCCAGCGACGCCTGATTGGCGGCCATGATGTAGGTGGCCTGCATCCAGGGAATGTAATACAGGGTGTCCTCGGTTCCCAGCAGGCCAGTCTCCAGGAAGGCCGGCGCGAACTCGCGGCTGGCCGACAAGTCTTCCGCCAGGTCGATCATGTTGGCCATGGCATCGACCTTCTGCAAGGGTGGGAAGGTGCCGTGCAGCGCGCCGACCACATCGACGGCGCCAGAGCCGGCCTGCGCCGCTGCTATCAGCAGATCCAACAGCGGGCCTTCCTCGGAGCCGGTCACGTCGAAGCCAGCCTTCTGCAGGATGGCGCGGAACTTCTCCTGCTCCTCGACGGGTACAAACTGGGTGGAGAAGAAGGTGACGTCCACCGGCTCGGCTATCAAGGCCGAGGCGGGCGCGTTGACCTGGCAGGGGCCGTCCGACGGCGCGTCAGGCGCCCAACAGGGCGCGCCGGTCTCGCTCATCAACGCTTGCAGGTTGGCGGCCTCGCCGGGCAGCACCGCGGCGACCTGCTCGCCGTTGAGCACGACGCGATCGAAGGCGTTGCGGAAGATCTGGTTGATCTCGCCGCCGCGGTCGCCCAGTCCTACCGGCAACAGCGCCGGCAGCGCATTGGCCGCGTTGGCCTGCGCGCTGACAGCCGCGGCCTCGATGGCGACACCGGGCGGCAGGTCAGACGTATCGACGCCGCCCACCACAGGGAAGAAGCCCATCTCCTTGAGAACGCGGGCCTGGACCTCAGGCGTTGTCAGATAGTCGATAGCCTGGATGGCTGCCTCAGGGTTGGGCGCGGTCTTGGGCACGCCCAGGCCGACGATCACCGGCATGAAGCCGAGGCCAGCCGGGCCCGAGGGCGCGGGGAAGGCCACGAACTCATCGGGCTGCTCGTTGAAGGCATTGAGCAGGCGGGCGGTATGGTCAAAGGCGACCCACACCTCGCCGGCCAGCAAGGGCTCCTGCATGAAGCTGTAGCTGATCGACTGCGGGTTGATGTAGGGCCACAGGTCATCGCGCAGCCACTCCAGCATGGCTGCGGCCTCGTTGCTCTGGAAGTTGCTCACCATGCCGCCCGTGAAGGAGGGCCACATGTAGCCCTGAAGGAAGCGATGGAACAGGCCGGCATGGGGCAGGCCGCACAGCGCCTGGCCCTCGCCTTCGTAAATGGCCTGGCACCAGTCGGCGAACTGCTCCCACGTCAGCGCATTGGTATCGGCGCCAGCCGGCAGATACTCCAGCGACGCCTGGTTGGCGGCCATGATGTAGGTGGCCTGCATCCAGGGCACGTAGTAGAGGTAGTCTTCGCTGCCCAGCAATCCGGTTTCCAGGAAGGCCTGGGCGAAGTCCCGGCTGGTCGAGAGATCATCCGCCGTGTCGATCATGTTGGCCATGGCATCGACCTTTTGCAAGGGCGGGAAGGTGCCGTGCAGCGCGCCGACCAGGTCCACGGTGCCGCGACCGGCCTGCGCCTCAGCCGTCACCAGATCCAACAGCGGGCCTTCCTCCGAACCGGTGAAATCAAAGCCGCCATCGGCCAGGATGGCGCGAAACTTCTCAGCCTCCTCGACCGGCACGAACTGGGTCGAGAAGAAGACCAGGCTGCCCATATCGGACGTGGTTTGCCCTTCGGTCGGCGCCTGCGCAGCAGGCTCGCTGGGCGATGCGGGTTCAGGGGCTGTGGTGGCAGCGGCGGGGACGGTGGTAGCCGCGCCGCCGCAGGCGGAAATCAGCAGGGCCAGCAGCAGGAACACTGACACCAGTGGGGCTACCCGGCGAGGGGACAGATGTGCTTTCATGGTTCTCCTCCATAGTAAGGTTGCGTCGTCAAGATACCCAACGGTTTTCGGATTTCTCTCGGTCGCGCGCCAATCCGCCAAGGCGCGATGCAAGAGAGCATCTTCACGAAATGGCAGTCCGCCGGACGATCGCCGGGCTGCCGCATCGATGGTATTGTGGCACTTCACCTCCTTGTTCGTTGTAGAACGGTCAGGGCTGCGCCGGCTGTGCCGCGCTGCCACAGGAGCGACGGATAACCAGGTGCGGTTTCAGAATGACCTGGCTTTGCTCGGGCGTCTTGCCCGCAATGATGGCCAGCAGCATCTCGGTCAAGGTGGCAGCGATCTCGTAGATCGGCTGGTGCAGGGTGGTCAGCGGAGGGTGAGAATGCTCGGCCATGGGGATGTCGTCGAAGCCGGTGATGGCCACATCCTGCCCCACCACCAGGCCGCGGCTTTGGGCGGCGCTCATCGCGCCCAGCGCCATCAGGTCGTTACAAGCTGCGATCGCGTCAGGGATTCTGGCCTCGGCCAGCAGGCTTTGCGCCGCGGCGTAGCCGCCGCGCTGAGTCAGGTCGCTTACGCGGATCTGGCTCTCCTCCAACAGCACGCCATGTTCAGCCAGCCCCTCACGCAGGCCTTGCAGACGGAGCTGGGCGAACATCAGCTCGGCCGGCGGCGCAATGCAGGCCACACGGCGATAGCCCAGTCGCGCCAGGTGATCGGCCATCAGACGCATGCCCAGCACACCATCCTCGTCGACAAAGGGAAAATCCAGCGTCCCATCGGCGCGGCCAAAGACCGCAAACGGTACACCGGCCCGGCGCAGGTAGTCGATGCGGGCGTCCTGGCGACGGGTGCGCACCACGATAAAGCCATCCACCTGCCGGCCCTGCACCTTGTGACGGTAGGCGTTGATCTCCTCCTCGCCCGGCGGCTGGGTCGAGACCAGCAGGTCGAAGCCGCTGCGCGCCGCCCGGTTGCCAACGCCGGCCAGAAACTCGCTGAAGAAAGGGTCGGAAAAACGGGGGCCAAAGGTGGGCAGAATCAGACCGATGGTGTCGGTCCGCTGCTTCTGAAGACGCTGGGCCAGCAGGTTCGGCTCGTAGCCCAGCTCTACTGCCACCTGGCGCACGAGAACCTTGGTCTCCGGCGCCACGTCGTCATAGCCGGCCAGGGCGCGCGAGACCGTGGTAATAGACTTGCCGGTGCGTTCCGCAATGTCCCTGATGGTGACTGCCATGTTCAAAGCTCCACCACGAACAAGAGGCGTCGTCTCCCAAAACGTTTTGGAGACGGCATAATCGTAACACAAAACGTTTTGGATGTCAATAGCTTTGGCGATCACAGATTGTGGGAACGTCCACAAGCCTTGCCTTTTTCGCCGCGCTGCGTTATGATGCCGCCAACGCACACGCTGCCAACAGAAACGCGGAGCAAGGCTCATGACACTGGACACCCACTTTCACCCGGAACAGATTCACCCCACCGTCTTCATCGCGCCCGGCGCGGTGGTGGTCGGCAATGTGACGCTGGGCGCGCAGGCCAGCGTCTGGTTCAACGCCACCCTGCGCGGCGACGTGGAGGCGCTGAGCATCGGCCCGGCCAGCAACATCCAGGAGGGCTGCATCCTGCATGCCGACCCCGGCTACCCCACGGTGATCGGCGCCGGCGTGACCGTGGGCCACGGCGCGGTGGTGCATGGCGCAACCGTGGGCGACAACTGCATCGTCGGCATCCGCGCTGTGCTGCTCAACGGCGCAGTTGTGGGCGAGAACAGCATCGTCGGCGCGGGCGCGCTGCTGACCGAGGGCAAGGTCTACCCGCCCAACTCGCTGCTTCTGGGCATGCCGGCCCGGGTGGCGCGCGAGCTGACTCTGGATGAGATCGAGGCCAACCGCACCTCGGCCGCGCGCTATGTGGCGCGCGCGGCCGCGTTCAGCCAGACCGGCAGCACCCCGCAAGGCGACTGACCGCGGCTGCGGCCGGCGGCTCGACCTGGAACCGGCCGCCCGACCCGACACTATCTGAAACGGAGATCCTATGGCGAAACGTTTGTCACTGGTGTTGCTGATGGCGCTGGCCCTGCTCAGCGCCTGTTCCAACAAGGAGAAGGGCAAGATCCACGGCGCGGACGCAGATCCCGCTGCCGTGCCGACCCTGGCAGCGTCCTATTCGGTCAACGGCGTCGATCCGAGGGGCACGGAGTACAGCGGCAACCTGCAGGTGCGGCCGGGCGCAGCCCCAGGAACCTACGCCTTGCAGTGGATCATCACCGGCAGCATCCAGGAGGGCTTCGGCCAGGTGCAGGGCAACCAACTGCTGGTGCACTGGCGGACCACGGACAGCATCCGGTTGGACGTGACCGGCGTGACCACCTACACCATCACCACCGAGGGGGAGCTCTACGGCCCGCGCACGGTGAACGGCGTCTCCGAGGCCGGCGAGGAGCGGGCCTTTCCCAACCCGCCGGATTAGGACGTCCGCCAGCCTGCTGCTCCCGGCCCCGTTCGATGCGCTCGGCCGGCTGCGGCCAGACCCGGCTGAAGCCTCGACTCCGGCCATTTGGCTGAAGCCTCGACTCCGGCCATTTTGGCTGAAGCCTCGACTCCGGCCATTTGGCTGAAGCCTCGACTCCGGCCATTTTGGCTGAAGCCTCGACTCCGGCCATTTTTGGAGTCGCTGCCGGCGATTTGACAGATAAGCCGGAAAAGTGAAAATGTGACTTCACACACATGGTACAATTGTGTGAGGTCAATCCCATGTCAACTGGTCGAAGACGCCGGCGCTGCTGGCGTCTTCTTTTGCCTCTTGCAGGCCGCGATTTGCGCCAATAATTTTTCTCAACTAATTCATATAAATTTGACAATGCCTTGCCCGTGGATATAATCGCGCCGTAGGTCAGAGGCGCGTTGGCGCGGTCTGGCCGGCTCAGCAGCCTCCAACACCGCCACTTGATTGGGCCGTTCCCCGTGGACAACGCCCACACGTACTCTGCTTACCCTGGCGAGAAAGGTCCTACCATGCGTGTACTATTCATCGAAAAACAGATCGACTACGAACCCCAGGGCATCATGCAGCTCTCCTCCTGCCTGAAGCGGGACGGCCACGAGACATTCCTGGCCATCGCCGCGCAGGAGGATCCCATCCAGCGGGCGCGCGAGGTGGAGCCTGACATCGTCGCCTACAGCGTGATGACCGGTTCGCACCAATACTACTTCGACCTGAACCGCCAGGTGAAGAGCGCGCTCAAGGACAAGGCGCCTTTTTCGGTCTTCGGCGGGCCCCATCCCACCTTCTTCCCGGAGATGGTCTCGGAGCCGGGCGTGGATGGCATCTGTGTGGGCGAGGGGGACGAGGCCTTGGTCGACCTGGCCAACTCCCTGGCCAACGGCCGCGTCAAGCCTGACCTGCCCAACTGGTGGCTGAAGCTGGAGGATGAGATCGTGCGCAACCCGGTGCGGCCGCTGCTCCAGAATTTGGGCGATCTGCCTCTGCCTGACCGCGGTCTGGTCTACAGCCGGCACGACTACAGCCGCGTTACCCCCATCAAGCACTTCATGGGCTCGCGCGGCTGCCCATACAACTGCACCTACTGCTTCAACCATGCCTACTATCAGATCTACAGCCGGGAAAAGCGCGGCAATCAGCGCCCGGTGGATCAGATCATCGCCGAGGCCCAGTGGGTGCGCACGCAGTGGCCCTTGCAGCAGGTGGTCTTCATCGACGATCTGTTCATCATCTACGACGACTGGCTGGAGGAGTTCGCCGACAAGTGGCCCAAGGAAGTGGGACTGCCCTTCTTCGCCAACGTGCGCGCCAACCTGATCGTCAAGGGACCGCACAAGGTGGAGCTGCTCAAGCGGGCCGGCTGCGGCACGGTCAGCATGGGCGTGGAGGCGGCCAATGACCGCATTCGCGTTCAGTTGCTCAAGCGCCGCATGACGCGCGAGGATATGATCCAGGCGGGCAACATGCTGCGCGACGCGGGCATTCACATCACCAGCACCAACATCCTGGGCCTGCCCAGCAGCCGGCTGGAGGATGACCTGGACACCATGCGCCTCAACGGCCAGGCGCGCATCAGCTATTCCCATGCCTTCCTCTTCCAGCCCTACCCCGGCACCGAGCTGGGCAAGTTCGCCGAGGATCAGGAGTACATGGTGGGCAGCTTCGACGACATCAGCGAGATCGCCTGGGAACGCTCGATCATGGTCTTCGAAAACCCCGAGGAGAAAAGCCAGGTCGAACACTTGCAACGACTCTTCGCCCTCGGCGTCGAATGGCCGCGGCTGGAGCCGCTGATCCGCTGGCTGATCAAGGCGCCGCACAACTTCGTAACCGACACGCTCTACTGGTGGATGCACAAGCTGTTCAAGGGCTACATGATCAAATCCCGCATCCACCCGGTGAAGATGAGCCCGCGCGACCTGTTTATTGCCGCCAAACAGTTGATGGCGATCAGATCCTGAGTGAGATATTTACCGTAATGATGAGAGGAACACCACCATGCGCGTAGCATTGATCAACCCGCGCTTCCGTTTGCCAATCGACACCCGCACCACCGCGCACCTGGGCCTGGCCTATCTGGGCGCCGTCTCGCAGAAGCGGGGCGACACCGTGCGCGTCTTCGACTGCGACGTGGAAGAGCAGTCGCTTGAGGATTTTGTCCAGGAGTTCAAGCCTGATCTGATCGGCATCACCGCCAACACGCCGCAGGTCAAGCAGGCATGGCGCACGGCCAAGGCGATCAAAGAGGTTCACGATGCGCCCATCGTGCTGGGCGGGCCGCATGTCAGCGTGGCCGCGGAGGGACTGGACTACGAGTCGGTCGAGCGTCCCTACGTGGACATGGTGGTGCGCGGCGAAGGGGAAGGCCCCTGGCTGGAGATCTCCAACAAAGTCGAGGACTTTCTGCGCAGCAGCGAGGACACATCCACAGCCGCGCTGATGGATCCCAACAAGCACATCTGGGACGAGATGCTGGGCATCACCTACAAGACCAGCGATGGCCAGGTCTACCGCAACATGGATGCCAAGGTGATCAACGACCTGGACAGCCTGCCCTGGCCGGCCTACAACTTGTTCCGCATGAACAAGTACACCAACCTGCAGCCCGCCACCGACCATGTGGACGGCGCGCGCAGCTTCAGCATCATGACCAGCCGCGGCTGCCCCTACCGCTGCACCTTCTGCTCGCAGTCGATCATGCCCATCAAGTGGCGCGCCCGCACGGCGGAAAACGTCATCGAGGAATGGCGGCACCTGGTGCATGAGCTGGGCGCGGAGGAGATCGGCGTGCTGGACGACAGCGCCAACATCCGCCGCGATCGTCTGATGGTGCTCTCCGACATGCTGATCGCCAACAAGCTGAATCACGTGCCCTGGATCTTCGTCAACGGCATCCGCGCCAACCTGGCCGACAAGGTTCTGATGGCCAAGCTCAAGGAGGCCGGCCTGCTGCGCACCGCGTTCGGCGTGGAGACGGGCAACCCGGACATGATCAAGGCCATCGACAAGCATGTGGACCATGACACCATCCGCCAGGCCTTCAAGAACTGCAAGGAGGTCGGGCTGCAGACCATCGGTTTCTTCATCATCGGCCTGCCGGGCGACACCCGCGAGACCATGCAGGACACCATCGACTTCGCCATCGAACTGGACCCGCTGATCGCCAACTTCAGCATGATGACCCCCTATCCGGGCACCAAGGTCTATGAGATCGTCAAGCGCGAGGGCAAGCTGCTGATGGACGACTGGGAGGACTACGTCTTCTTCGAGCAGAAGGCGCGCTACGAGATGGGTGAGCTGACGGCCGAGCTGATGACGGAGATGTATCGCAAGGCCTATCGCCAGTTCTACCTGCGCCCCGGTCCCATCATGCGCCGCCTGCGGGCCAAGGATTTCTGGATGAACCTGCCGCGCAACATCCGCATCGCCCGCCGCACCTTCTTCAAGAAGCCGGAGAAGACGGAACTGAAGCGGGTCATCGAGGCGGAAGGGCGGACGATCTGATCGTAACACGTAATGCGTAACTCGTAACCCGGAATGTTTGGCTGGCGACGAGGGCTTTTTGTTCCGGTTGCGCGTGCGTGATGAGTAACTCGTAACACGTAACCCGTAACCCGGAACGCTCGCCACCGCAGCCAAAGCCCGCCATTCCGGTTACGCATTACGAGTTACGCATTACGTACTACGCATCATCCCCACGGAAAAACACCATGAGAATCTCCCTGATCGGCCCCAAGTGGAACGAAATGATCAACAGCTACCCCCTGTTGGGGCTGGGCTATTTGGCGGGCATCGCCGAGCAGGATGGGCACGATGTGCGCATCCACGACTTCGGCCTCTATCCGTCCCAGCCCATCGAGCAGGACGCGCAGCAGGTGATCGACTTCAAACCCGACATCATCGCGTTCACATCGATGACCACCTCGTATCACTATGTGGAGCAGTTGGTGGCCCTGCTGAAAGAGGCCCTGGGCGCGCCGGTGATCATCGGCGGCCCCCACGCCACCTCGCTGCCCGACAGCACGCTGGCCAATCCCCACATCGACTACCTGGCCTACGGCGAAGGGGAGTACATCTTCCAGGACTTTTTGCGCGCCTGGGAATCGGGCGATCACCGCTGGGATCAGATCCAGGGGCTGTGGTACAAGGAAGATGGCCGCATCATCCGCGGCGGCAGCCGCAAGCCGATCGAGGATCTGGATGCGCTGCCCAACCCGGCGCGCCACCTCTACGAGCTGGACAAGTACCCCCTTTACGCGCCCAACGGCGAGACCATGCTGACGATCCTCAGCAGCCGCGGCTGTCCCTACAACTGCTCCTTCTGCTTCAAGGGCATCGTCGGCCGCTCCTATCACCAGCGCAGCCCTGAGAACATCGTGGCTGAGCTGCAGCAGGTTTCCCAGACCTACAACGTCCGCAACTTCTACTTCATCGACGACCTCTTCACCATCGACGTCAAGCGGCTGGAGAAGATTCTCGACTACTTCATCGAGCAGAAGCTGGACTACCGCTGGCGCTGCTTGGCGCGGGTCGACCGCATCTCGCAGGAGCTGCTGAAGAAGATGTATCGCGCCGGCTGTCGCCAGATCCACTACGGCATCGAGAGCGGCAACGAGGATGTGCTGCGGCGCACCTCCAAGCACATCAACCTGCAGCAGGTGCGCGACGCGATCCGGTGGACCGAGGAAGCGGGCATTCGCTCCAAGGGCTACTTCATCCTGGGCCTGCCCGGCGATGACGAAGCGACCATGCAGGAGACTATCGAGTTCGCCTCCAGCCTGGAGCTGACCGAGGCCATGTTCTCCATCGCCACCCCCTTCCCCGGCACGGCGCTGTGGAACGAGCTGGTGCTGCGCAACCCCGGCATGGCCTACAACGCCGACTTCACCAAGACCTACTACTACAACAACTACGCCGCTGAGATCGCGCCCTTCATGAACGTCTCTGAGGTGAGCAATGAGACGCTGAGCGGCATGGCCCTGCAGGCGCGCGAGCGCTTCCAGGATGCCAAAGAGCAGCGCAAGTTCATCAAATACTTCGGGCCGCAGTGGGGACGCCGCGTCTACCAGGTGGCTAAGATCAAGCCGATCAACGCCGCGGCCAAGGTGGCGCTGAACGCCGGCCTCTTCCCCAAATTCCGCCAGGCGCAGCCGCGCGAGGGCGCCAGCTCGTGGGCCTGAGCCAGGTGACACCTTCCAGTGAACGCTTCTGAACCACCAACCAACCACACGGGCAACGGCTCTGGCAGTCGCCGGCCGGAGCAGCCGCTCTTCAGCGCGCCGCCTGAGATCGACCGCTCCACCGCCGCGCGCGTCCAGCGGCGAGCCGGCTGGGAGCTGAAACAACTGCGCCAAAAGGCCATGGCGCCGGTCAAGTGGGCGGCCTACGAGACGGGGCAGACCCGCCTGGTGCCGCCGCCTGACCGCATGTACATCGAATCCACCAACATCTGCAACCTGGACTGCGTCATGTGCCCCACAGGCCTGAAGCAGGTCAAGCGTCCCAAAGGCTACATGGACTTCGACCTGTTCAAGTCCATCGTGGATCAGATGGCGCCGCACGTCAAGGCCACCACCCTGCACATCTGGGGCGAGCCGCTGATGCACAAACGCATCTTCGACATGATCGCCTATTGTCGCAAGAAGGGGCTGCGGGCCGAGATCAGCACCAACGCCACCCTGCTGGACGAACGCAAGGCCCAGGGGCTGCTGGACGCCGGGTTGGGCACCATCTACCTCTGCCTGGACGGCTTTCGCCCTGAAACCTACGAGGCGATCCGCGTCAAGGCCGACTACGAAAAGACCAACAACAACATCCGACGCTTCCTGGAGCTGAAGACCCAAGGGGGCTATCACAACCCTTACGTCAACTTGCAGATCATCCAGATGGAGCAGACCATGGATGAGATCGACGAGTTCGTGGCCGCCTGGAACCTGCCCGGCGTCGATCACATCAACGTCAAGCCCTTCGACTCCTGGGGCGGCCAGGTGGAGCAGATCAACGAGCTGCGCGCCGACGACCCGGCCAATTTCGTGCCGCAACAGCGCTATGCCTGCCCCAACCTGTGGTATCACGTGCATATCTACTGGGATGGCCGCATCGCCATGTGCGACCGCGACTTCAACCTGAACTACGACCTGGGCAACGTCATCAGCCCCGACGGCCAGGTCGAGGTGATGAAGAACTGGAACGGCCCCAAGATGCAAGGTCTGCGCCAACTGCACGTCGATGGCCAGGCCCACACCGTCAGCCCCTGCGACACCTGCGTCGAATGGGCCTGGTGGAAGCCGCGGCTGGGCAAGGGCTATGGCAACTACAACGCCGCGCTGCTGGAGAACAAGAAGCCCAACGACAGCAGCGCCGGCAGCAGCCAGTGAACAGCCATCGGTCAACGGTGCGCCAGGTTCAGACCTGCGCACCGCTCATTTTGGGCGACCGCTTGAGAGGATAAGCTCCTTCGTGTCCATACGCAAAGTCATTTTGATCCAGCCGCGCCGCGATGGCCGCTATTTGGGCAAGGGCACCAGCCAGCCGTACACCCTGATGCGGCTGGCCTCGCTGGTTCCCGCAGAGATTCCCGTCGAGATCTGGGACGAAGATCTGATGGACCTGCCGATCCAGAGCCTGGGCCCGCAGGACCTGGTGGGCATCAGCGCCAAGACGCTGCTGATCGACCGCGCCAAAGCCATTGCCCAGCGCATCAAAAAGCAGGGCGCAACGGTGGTCATGGGCGGCGCCCACACCACGCTGGTACCCGACGAGGTGGCCCAGTGGGCCGATGTGATCGCCGTGGGCGAGGGCTATTACACCTGGCCGCAGATCATCCAGGATTTCGACCGGGGCGTGCTCAAGCCGGCCTATGTGGACGAGAGCTGGGCGCCGCTGGATTCAGGCGTGGCGCTGCTGCAAGACCGCGTGCTGCGCCAGGTCAACGAGCACAAGAACTACTGGACACCCTACCTGGAGATCACGCGCGGCTGCCCGCGCAACTGCACCTTCTGCACCGCGATCCGCGTCTCAGGCCGCAAGATGCGGCTGCGGCCGGTGGAGGAGGTGGTCGAGGAGATCGAGCGCCGCAAGATCCAGCGTTTCTTCCTGACCGACGACAACTTTGGCCTGAACTTCAAGCTCAACCCGGAGTACATGGAGCAGCTTTTCCGCGCCCTGGCCAAGCTGCCGCTGGCCGGCTGGACCTGCCAGGCTGAGCAGATGGTGGCCGATTTCCCTGAGCTGTTGAGCCTGGCGCGCGAGGCGCACATGGACAAGTTCTTCATCGGCTTCGAGTCGGTCAACCCAGCCAACCGCAAGGAGCTGGGCGGCAAGGCCAAGGGCAACACCGAACGCTACCGCCAGGTGATCCAGACCGTCCACCAGCATGGCATCGGCGTGGTGGGCCTTTTCGTCTTCGGCTTCGACCACGACACCTTCGAGACTTTCCAAGAGACCTGGGATTTCGTGCGCAGCAGCGAGCTGGACAGCGTCAGCGCGACCATTTTGACTCCCTACCCTGGCACTGAACAGCGACAAGAGCTGCTGGCGGCCGGCCGGATCATCCCCCACACCACCTGGGAACGCTACGACACCACGCACGTCACCTATCTGCCGGGCAGGATGACGGTGGACGAGCTGACCAGCGCCCACGACTGGCTGTGCCGCAAGCTGTACAGCCCGTCGTCGATGCTGCAGCGCGGCACGCGCCAGCTCCGCCGTCACCCGGTGGCCAAGTGGCCCAAGCGCGCGGTCCTGGCCTTCAGCACCGATGTCGGATACAAGCGCGAGTTCAACTATCGATACAGTTAAGGCATAAACTATGCGAGTAATTCTTGCCAGCCCAGAAGCAAAAGTCTGGTCTGAGCGTAAACATATTCCCTTGGGGCTGGGCTATCTGGCGGCGACGCTGCGCGAGGGCGGGCATGAGCCGCTGATCTACGACGCGGCCATCGAAGACAAGCCCATCGAGCACACCATCGAGGAAGCCGCGCAGCAGGGCAAGCCCTTCCAGTTGATCGGCATCACCGCCACCACGCCGCTGATCGGCGACGCGTGGCAGATGGCCGCGACCGCCAAGCGCTACGGCCTGCACACGGTGCTGGGCGGCCCGCACCTGACCATCATGCCGCGCGAGAGCCTGGGGCCGGAGCATCCCTACGTGGACTTCGCCTTCAAAGGGGAGGCCGAACACACCTTCCTGGAGCTGGTGAACACCCTGGAGGCCGGCCGGCCGGTGGACTTGCTGCCCGGCATGCACATGCGCGGGCGCGACGGCGAGATCATCTCCGACTACAGCTCGCCCATGATCGAAAAGCTGGACAGCCTGCCCTACCCGGCCCATGATCTGTTCAAGATCGACCGTTACACCAACCTGCAGCCGCTGACCGATGGGCTGGACCGCCACGCGCGCTCCTTCACCATTCTGACCAGCCGCGGCTGCCCCTACAAATGCACCTTCTGCTCCAAGCCGGTCACCGGCGACACCTGGCGCGGCCGCAGCGTAGAGAACGTGGTGGGCGAATGGCGCTGGCTGGTCAACGAGCTCCACGCCAGCGAGATCGGCGTCACCGATGACATCTGGAACCTGAAGCTGGACCGGGCCAAGGATCTGATGCGGCGGCTGATCGCCGAGGGGCTGAACACCGTGCCCTGGACCACCGTGCACGGCATGAAGGTCAACCACACCGACCTGGAGCTCTTCCAACTGATGAAGGCCGCGGGCTGCAAGCGGGTCGGCTTCGGCGTGGAGAACGGCGATCCCTGGATGCTGCGCAACGTGATCCGCAAGGGTCAGACGCTGGACCAGGTGCGCGAGGCCTTCAAGAACGCCCGCGCGGCCGGCCTGCAGACCATGGGCTTCTTCATCTTTGGCATGCCCAACGAGACCGAAGAGACCATGAACGCCACCATCGACCTGGCGCTGGAGCTGGACCCCGACCTGGCCAACTTCATGCTGGCCGCGCCCTTCCCTGGCACCAAGATGTATGATATGATACGGGAAGGCGGCGAGATCTTCGCCAACGAGTGGCCTGACTACGCCATCCACGAGCAGAAATCGCGCTTCACCATGAACGACGGCATCTACGATCCCGATCTGGTGGTGCGCAAATGGCGCGAGGCCTACCGGCGTTTCTATCTCTACCGGCCCGAACGCGTCTGGGAAAAGATGTCCAAGAAAAGCTTCTGGACCGAGATGCCCAACACCATCAGCAATGCCCGCCGCTTCTTCCTGGGCCGCGATGATCAGCACGCCAAGGCTGGCCGGCGCGCAAGCTCCGACGAAGCGACCATGCCGGCGATTGTCAACTGACCCAGCGGCGCTCCAACGCACCCAAACGGCAGCTTCATTGACATCGCTTGACCGCGGAGGCAACTCTCGTGTCTCTATTTAGTTCACGACCGAAGAAACAATCCAACCGGCTCTGGCTTGACCTGGGCGACCTGGGCGACCTGGTGCACCCCGGCGGGCCGCATGAGCAGTGGCAGGACCACGGCCTGGGCCTGCTGCGCACCATCCTGAAGCAGGCGGGTGTGCCGACCGACCTGGCCTCCACCCGCGCCGTGACCTCGTGGGATCAACTGGCGCCGCAGATGGCCGGCTATGACATGCTGCTGATGAACGTGCGCAGCTACACCTATCCGCCCGCGCTCAAGGCCGCCCGGCTCTTCAAGCAGATCAACCCCAACGGCCTGGTGCTGACCGGCGGCATGCACGCCACGGTCGCGCCCGACGAGATGGCCGCGGTGGCGGAGTTCGACCGCATCTGCATGGGCCCGGGCGAGAATGTGATCGTCGACCTGGTCAAGGATCCCAGCGCCTTCCCGCGCGTCTTCTCGGCCGAGGGCGCCAAGTCCATGGCCGAGTGGCCGACCATCGACCGCACCATGTGGCCCCAGCCGGTGGGCTGGCGCATGAAACGCAAATGGAAGTGGCGCTGGCCCATGGAGCCGGAATGCGGCTGGGGGCCGGGGCCGGTGGCCACCATCATCACCAGCCGCGTCTGCCCCTGGCAGTGCGTTTTCTGCAACGAAAACAGCTACATCCCCCGCATCGGCCGCCGGTCGGTGGATCAGGTGATCGAGGAGCTGAACACCCTGGATCGCCTCTACGGCGTCGGCTCGGTGGTGATCCACGATTCCATGTTCTTCCAGAACCCCAAGTGGCTCAAGGAGTGGATCGAGAAATATCCGCGCCAGACCAAGAACTGGAGCTACTGGGCAGCCGGCCGCGCCGACACCGTGCGCCAGTGGCCTGATCTGTTCGAGGCGCTGGTCAAGGAGACCAACTGGCGCACCATCTCCATCGGCTTCGAGTCGGGCAGCGACCGCATTCTCAAGCTGCTCAACAAGGAATGCACCGAGGAGGACAATTTCTTCGCCATCGACCTGGTCAACCGCATCGGCGACGAGCTGGAGGCCAAAGGGGAGCGGCCGCCCGTCTTCTGGTCCAACATCATGCTGGGTATCCCCGGCGAGGAGCCGGAGGACGCCTTCAAGACCATGCGCATGCTCAAGCGCATGAAGCGCGTCATGCCCTCCATCGCCTTCTACGCGCCCTACCCCGGCTCAGCCTTGGGCTATCAACTGATCGCCGAGGGCAAGAGCCTGATGAGCAAGGACAACTATCACCGCTACCCCGACGACGAGAAGGTCAAAGGGGTGAATTACCAGTTTTACCGGGACCTGCTGGCCGGCAAATATGACGCCGAAATCAACCGCGGCCTGGCCCCCAGCGCGCGCGGCGCTGAGGCCTATCAGGGCGCGCTGATTAAGGCGTGAGATCGGAGGACCTGATGAGCCAACCATCTGATGACCAACGGAACAAGCGCCCTTCCAACGAAGCGGTCGGTCGGAACATGGCGCTTGGCGTCGCCATCGGCATCGCTGTCGGCGCTGCCATGGGCGCCATCACCAACAACATGGGTTTGTGGATGGGCATGGGCGCTGGGATGGGCGCTGCTATCGGCGCCAGTATCGCCGCCGCGCGCAAGGGCTGAGGTCCTCCCCGAATCGTGTCGATCCATGCAGCGCAGGGCCCTACGCCCCGCGTTGCCGACCAGGTGTTCCTATGAGCAGTTTCAGCAACCCCCACTACATGTATCTGTTCGACCTGCGCAATGGCAAGCAGAAGCTGGCCTACGGCGAATCGCCGGAGGATGCCTTGCAGATTCTGAGCATTCGGCTGAGCCCGCAGGAGATGGCCGAGATCGTCGCCGACCGCTACGTCAAGGTCAACCAGCGCGAGCTGCGGCAGTACATCGACAATCTGGGCTGATCATTCCTTTCCGACCTGCCGGCAACCGGATGCTCTGCTTATGTTATTGACGCAACATGTCATGAATAAACAGCGCACAAATTTGGAGTGAATACTACGCGACTAAATCCTCCCGGTGGTGTATACTCTTTGATGTTTGCGTTGCCGCTGAGCGGCTGCGATTCTTTACCTGGAGGATTATCTATGTCTGAGATCAAAACCACAATTGCCGTCGTCTTGCAGGATGGCGTCTTCGTGCCTCAGGCTGATGTGAGCCATCTGGCCAACGGCACCAGCATCGACATCGACGTGCCTGCTCCCGATGAGTGGGACCTGCTGCTCGAACAAATCAACGCCGAGAAGGATGCAACGCTGGAGCTGACCCGGGGTCGCTGGGACGACCTGGGGCCAGATGCCGAGAGTTGGGTCCTTGACAGCGACGAATGGCTGGTGTGGAATCTGGCGGAAGCCCGCGAGCCAGCCGGCATCTTGATCTGATCCGGCTTCGACCGTGACTCCGGAGGTTCCACCTGGGCCTCCGGAGTTTTTTTATGCTTGGATTGATTCCCAAACTGCCGCTCTATTGGTCTTTCCGCCGCTTTGGCTGGCCGAAGCTGTACCCCTTCAGCGTCGTGATCAGCATCAGCTTTCGCTGCAACAGCAAATGCCGCACCTGCGACGTGTGGCGCAAGCCCAACGATGACCTAAGCCTGGAGGAATGGGACCAGGTCTTTCAGAAGCTGGGGCGCACCCCGGTCTACATGACCTTCACCGGCGGCGAGCCTTTCCTGCGCGATGACCTGGACCAGATGGTGATCAGCGGCTACCGTCACTGCCGACCGGAATACATCACCATTCCCACCAACGGCCTGCTCCCTGATCGGGTGCTGGCTCAGGCCGAGAACATCGTGCGCACCTGTGAGCGGTCCCAGGTGGGCATCAACCTGAGCCTGGACGGCGTGGGCGAGGTACACGACGACATCCGCGGGGTGCCGGGCAACTGGGAGCGCTCCATGGAGACCTGGCGCCGGCTGAAGGAGCTGCAGACGCGCTATTCCAACCTGGTGCTGACCGTACACACCGTGATCAGTCGTTTTAACATCCACCTCTTCGAGGAAACTTACCAGGGCCTGCAACAGCTCCAGCCTGACAGCTACATCACCGAGGTGGCCGAGGAGCGGGTGGAGCTGGACACGGTGGGTTGGGGCATCACGCCGCTGGCCGAGCAGTATGCGCCGGTGGCCGACTTTTTGAGCGACAAGGCGCACCGGGCGCACGCCAGAGGCATGGCCCGCTTCACCCAGGCCTTCCGCGCCCAATATTACCAACTGGCCAAGCGCACCCTGCTGGAGCGCACCCAGGTCATCGACTGCTACGCCGGCTGGGCCTCCTGTCAGATCGGCCCCAACGGCGACCTGTGGAGCTGCTGCATTCGCGCCGAGGGGACGGGCAACCTGCGCGATCACGACTACGACATCGCCCCCATCTGGTTCGGCGAGGAGATGGCCAAGATGCGCCGCTCCATCGCCAACAAGGAATGCTACTGTCCCATGGCCAACGCCAGCTACGCCAACATGCTGCTCCATCCGCCGACGCTGGCCAAGGCCGCGCTGGATGTGGTGCGCTGAGCCTCGGACCGGTGGGAACCACCGGCTGACACAACAGTTTCTGAAAACCACGGCCTTCCCTGCCGCACCTTCGCCGCTGCCCAACCTGTGAGTTATCCCCACCATGACAGACGAATCAACACCAATCTATGAACAGCGCCTGCGTCGAGGTGGCGAGTCGATGTTGCGCGAGTCCGGGGCCTATTTCGCAGGGGTCGGCGCGTTGCATGTCACGTTAGCAAGGCTGGCGCGGCGCCTGGCAGAGGAAGGGATTGCCTATGCCCTGATCGGCGGGCTGGCGATGGCCGAACACGGCTATGTTCGACTCACCGCGGATATCGATCTGGTGCTGACAGCCTCCGGGCTAGAGCGGTTCAACCGCCGGCTGGTGGGCAGGGGATACCGGCCCGCGTTTCAGGGCGCGGCCAAGACCTTTCGCGATACCGACACCGGCGTGCGCATCGAGATTCTGACCGCTGGGGAGTATCCAGGGGATGGCCTGCCCAAGCCGGTGGCCTTCCCTGATCCTGGCCTGCCCGGCGTAGTGGTCGAGATCGAGGGCGTTCACGTGGTTGCACTGGAGCGCTTGATCGAGCTCAAGCTGGCCTCGGGCCTGAGCGCCCCGCACCGTCTGCGCGATCTGGCCGACGTCCAGGACCTCATCCTGTATCTGGAGCTACCGTTGAGCCTGGAGAGTGCGCTGGATCCCTCCGTTCGGGCGAAGTACGTCGAGCTGTGGGAGCAGGTTCAGGCGAGCGGGCTGGGAAGTCCCGGTCCGACGTCAGGATGATCCCGAAAGCAGAAGCACTTTGGCAACGTTATCTGCGCACTTTGCAAATGGCTGACGTCGCGACAAGCGCACCGTGTTGTCCTCTGCCGCGTGGCCTGGGTGACGGCTACATCGCCGAACGCGCTGGAAGGTAGACCAGCCTGAGCACATCCGCGCCAATCCGGTCATGGGTCGCCAGACGGAGCGGCGGCCGGGGGCCGGCGAAGAATGGGCTGCCGTGACCCAGCACGACGGGGTGCAGGTAGATGCGATATTCGTCGATCAGGCCAAGTTGGGTGAGGCTATGCGCCAGGTTGGGGCCGGCCACTTCGATCTCCCCATCGACCTCGGCCTTCAGCGCGCGGATCGCGCGTTCAAGATCGCCCTCGA
>Ga0209605_1000852_pt1 | contig 36610 bp, 28 predicted proteins | sample AD_UKC035_MetaG_FD_184408 | JGI IMG/M metagenome (GOLD analysis project Ga0209605, IMG submission 184408) | Active sludge microbial communities of municipal wastewater-treating anaerobic digesters from USA - AD_UKC035_MetaG (SPAdes) (version 2) | ecosystem: Engineered > Bioreactor > Anaerobic >...
TGTGCTGCGGTCGGAATGTGCTCACGTACGACAATAAGTACGCTCCGCTCATTCCGCCTTGCACGCCTTGTCTTGCTTGCTTCTAGCCATTCTTCAGCGGGGTATGAACTGCTATAAGCGGCGCAATACTGCGTTGTACCAAGCAATGCTGCGGAAAGGGAATTAACATGGCGAAAAGGGAATTGAAGTCTAAGAGCCTGATGATACAGGGAACCGCATCCTCGGTGGGAAAAAGCCTGATGTGCACTGCAATCTGCAGGATACTTGCCCGGGATGGATATAATGTGAATCCCTTTAAATCTCAGAATATGTCTTTAAATTCATATATAACAATAGAAGGGCACGAAATGGGAAGGGCTCAGGTGATGCAGGCGGAGGCCTGCGGGAAGCTGCCCGAAGCTTGCATGAATCCTATACTTCTGAAGCCTGTGTCGGACAGGAAGTCCCAGGTTATAATTGAAGGCGGTGTTTATGCTGACATGGATGCCGTTGAGTATTTTAACTTCAAGCCAAAGCTTAAGGAGAGGATTTCGGACATTTACCGGAGGCTGGAGGACAGAAGTGATATTGTTGTCATAGAAGGGGCAGGAAGCCCTGCAGAGATAAACCTTAATCATGAGGATTTCGTAAACATGGGTATGGCCAAAATTGCCAAGGCTCCAGTACTGCTTGTGGGAGATATAGACAGGGGCGGTGTATTTGCATCCCTGGCCGGTACAATGCTGCTTTTAAGCCCGGAAGAAAAAAAGCTTGTAAAAGGTGTAATAATAAATAAATTCAGGGGCAGCCAGGAGATATTGAAGCCCGGAATCAAGATGCTGGAAGAAATTATTAATGTGCCGGTGCTGGGGGTAATACCGTATTTCAGCATGAACCTGGAGGATGAGGACAGCGTTTCCGAATGGCTGAAGTCCGGGCCGGAGAAGGGCGGAGAGCTGGATATTGCGGTAATAAGGCTGCCTTATATGTCGAATCATACTGATTTCAACGCCTTAAGGCTTCATGAGGATGTATCCCTGAGATTTGCGGAAATTGACAAAGAACTCGGGGAGCCGGATGTTATAATACTGCCGGGCACAAAAAGCACTATTCATGACATGCTTGCACTGAAAAATACGGGGATGGACAAGAAAATACTGAAATGCCATTCCAGGGGCAGCGTTGTTTTTGGAATCTGCGGGGGTTACCAGATGCTTGGGAAAGAAATATCGGATAAATTTAAGGCCGAGTCGGACAATGAACGCTCGGAAGGCTTGGGCCTTTTTAACGCCGTTACGGAGTTCAGAAAGAACAAATTTACGACTCTTTCAAAGGGCAGGGACAATATATTCGGAGCTGAAGTAAGAGGCTACGAAATACATATGGGAGAAACTGCGGGCACAGATGCGGAAAACTCCTTTATAACCATTAGCGAAAGAGGGGGAAAGGGAGTTTTTGGACGGGACGGAATGATAAATAAGGATCTTACGGTATTCGGCACATATATCCACGGCATATTTGACAGTTCGGAGTTCACAAGAAGCTTTCTTAATCTGATCCGGAGAAGGAAGGGATTGGTTCCTTTGGAAAACCTGGCTCCTGATTATTGGGTGTATAAGGAAGGCCAGTACGACAAGCTTGCTGAGACAGTAAGGTCAAACCTTGATATGGATAAGTTCTATGAAATACTGAAAACGGGAATAGAGGATTGAAATCTATCACTTTTTGTATTCAAAATTCATGGCGCAAATTTCAATAATGATATATAATATAGGTTATGATATGCTTATGGCTGAGTTTTTGCATTATTTGCAATTCAGATTGCAGCATACATAGATATTTGTTTTATACTTGGAGGTGCCGAAATGAATTTGGATAATCTTGGTGCAAAGGTGCATCGCAATCTTACTGTAGGGAAGCTTGTGGAAATTGCCCTGAAAAAAGAAGGGGCTGCTCTTACCGATACAGGAGCTTTGAGCATCAACACAGGAAAATATACAGGCAGATCCCCGGGCGACAGATTTATAGTTGATGATCCCGGCATACACGACAAGGTGGATTGGGGAAAGGTCAACGTACCCATAAGCGGTGAGAAATTTGAAAACCTGTATAATAAAATTAATGAATATATAAAAGACAAGGAGCTTTTTGTATTTGACGGTTTTGTAGGGGCTGACAAGAATTATAGGATGCCGATAAGGATCATAAATGAATATGCAAGCCAGAATCTTTTTGCCCAGAATCTTTTCATCAAGCCAAAGGAAGGCGAGTTAGAAGGTTTTGAGCCTGAATACACGGTTATAGCCGCACCGGGCTGTCATGCCGATGCCGAAACTGACGGTGTGAATTCCGAAGCCTTTATTATACTGAATTTTGCAAAGAAAATTGTTATTATAGGCGGATCAATGTACTGCGGCGAGATAAAGAAGTCCATTTTTACGATTATGAACTTCATACTTCCAATGAAGGGAGTAATGCCTATGCATTGTTCGGCCAATATCGGAGAAGACGGTGATGTTGCGCTGTTCTTCGGATTGTCGGGTACAGGGAAGACTACTTTGTCCGCTGACAAGGGAAGAAGGCTTATTGGTGATGACGAGCACGGCTGGACAGAGGACGGGGTATTCAACTTCGAGGGAGGCTGTTATGCAAAATGCATAAGGCTTTCAAAGGAAAACGAGCCGCAGATATGGAATGCCATAAGGTTTGGTGCGGTAACGGAGAATCTTGTGCTGGATCCTGAGACAGGGGTTCCGGACTATGACAGTGAAAAGTTCACCGAGAATACCCGTGCGGGATATCCTGTAACTTATATTGATAATGCTGTTGAAGAAGGAGTGGGAGGCAATCCTTCTACGGTAATATTCCTTACGGCTGATGCTACCGGCGTGCTGCCTCCGATTGCAAGGCTTACAAAAGAGCAGGCAATGTACCATTTCATGTCCGGGTATACAAGCAAGCTGGCAGGAACGGAAAGAGGGATAATAGAGCCTACCGCAACATTCTCCACTTGCTTCGGAGCACCTTTTATGCCGATGCCTCCGCAGGTTTATGCAGAGCTTCTGGGTAAAAAAATCGACAAGAACAACGCAAGGGTATTCCTTGTCAATACCGGCTGGAGCGGAGGCTCCTACGGAGTAGGAAAACGCATGAAATTGTCCTACACCAGAGCAATGGTAAATGCCGCAATAAGCGGAGAGTTGGATAATGTCGGCTACGATACCGACCCGATATTCGGATTGGCTGTGCCTGCCGAATGCCCAGGAGTTCCGGCTGAGGTTCTGAAGCCGGTGAATGTGTGGCAGGATAAGGCGGAATATGAAAAGACAGCTCTGAAGCTTGCAGCGGATTTCAATGCTAACTTCCGGAAATTCAGGGGCGTGTCTGAAGATATAGTCAACGCCGGACCGAAGGTGTAATATGTATATTGTAACGGCAGCGGCCATAATCAGGGATGGGAAAGTGCTTATTGCACAGCGGCAGCAGGGCTCCCACATGGAATACAAGTGGGAGTTTCCCGGGGGGAAGCTGGAGCCCGATGAAACTCCCGAAGAGTGCATCATAAGAGAAATAAAGGAAGAAATGGATATAGATATTGAAGTTGATGATATCTATAAGGTTGTGAAGTTCAAATATGAAGAAAAAGACATACTGCTTCTGTGCTACCTTTGCAGGATAATCAAAGGGGATGGAAAAGCAATTGAATGCAATGACTTTAAATGGGTGACGAAGGATGAACTTCCGGGCTTTGATTTTGTACCGGCAGATCTGCCCATAGTGGAAAAGCTTATAAATGACAAGAGGCTCTAACGAGCCTCTTGTATTATTGATGCGACTAATTCCGCGGTTTTTTCCATATCCCTTATTGCAATGTATTCCGAAGTGGTGTGTGCATTGGTCATTCCTATTCCCAGAGTTACTGCCTGTATGCCTTTGCCGCTCATAATATTTGTGTCACTGCCGCCTCCTGTTGACTCCAGACGGGTTTCAAGGCCTATTCTTTTTATTGCCGAGTCCACAAGCTTTATTACTTCCGCATCCTTCGGAATGTTTAACTCGGTGTAGCTCAGCTGCTGTGTTGTTTCATGTTCTGCACCGAATTCCCTGCAGGCATCATCTATGCACTCCAGCATATGCTTTGCCTGGGCTTCGACTTTACTCCTTGTCAAGCTTCTTGCTTCCATTTCCATTTCAACTTTGTCACATACAATGTTGGTGGCACCGCCGCCGTTTATCCTGCCTATATTTGCGGTTGTCTCTTCGTCTATGCGGAGAAGCTTCATATTGTTAACAGCTCTTGCAGCCGCCTGTATTGCGCTGATGCCTTTTTCCGGAGCCAATCCGGCATGGGCAGCTTTTCCCTTTATTACCGAAAGGGTTTTAATCTGTGCCGGGGCCTGTACAATTACTGATCCCACGGCTCCGCTGCTGTCAAGAACGAAGGCAAATTCAGACCTGAGCCAGCTGTAATCGAGATGCTTGGCACCGAACATTCCGTTTTCTTCGCAAATTGTGAATGCAACCTCAATGTCACCGTGAGGTATGTTATTCTCTTTTATGTATCTTACTGCTTCCAATATCGCAGCAATTCCTGCCTTGTCATCGCCTCCCAGTATGCTTGTCCCATCGCTGTATACTATTCCATCACGGATTATAGGGTTTATGTTTTCTCCCGGGACTACCGTATCCATATGGGCACATAAGAGTATCGGCTGAGTGTCAAGAGTCCCCTTTAACCTGCCCAGTACATTTCCGGTATCTCCTCCCGCCAGCTCACCTGCTTTGTCTATATATACCTCGAAATCCAAACCCCTGAGTTTTTCAGCCAACAGCGAAGCAAATCTGCCTTCCTTAAGCGACAGGCTGCTTACCTTGGCCATTTCAATAAATTCACTGATCATTCTGTCCGTATTCAATTTAACCCCTCCTGGTAAAAAAAATAGTGATATAGTAGAATAATATTATAATATGCGCTTGAGAATATTATATCATAAAATTTTACTGCAATGGTATAAAGTCATGCTGTAAGGGCTTCAAAGGGCCCAAAGGGATCGGAAAGTGAGGAGGGTAAGAGATGAATAAAAGCAAAAACCGATTCAGAAAGCTTATATTTTTAATCGTGATTGTTCTTTTCATTGGGGGAAGCCTGATTCCTGCATACTGCCGGGAGGAACCCGGCAAAATGCCTTCCTTCAGCGGAGGCGCGGGAACTCCGGAGGATCCCTACCTTATATCCACGGCAGAAGACCTTTTGGCTTTTTCTGAGGTTGGATGGAATGCCGGTTATATGGAGGCATCCTATAAGCTCACCGGAAACATAGATATGGGCGAAAACACATGGAACCCTGTCGGCGTCAACGGGCTTTCTTTTAGCGGCACTTTTGACGGTAATGGAAAAACAATAACTTTGAGAAATATTGCCGACAGCCGTAATATGGGCTTGTTCGGCGGTACGGACAGGAGATCCTCCATCAAAAATCTTACGGTCAGCGGGCAGATCAGTAAGGCCATATCATCTGAAGAAGAGGCCTGCTTCGGTTTGATTGCAGCCTGGGCGGAAGGAAGCATTGAAAACTGCATAACAGAAGGAAGTGTGGATTTGTCCGTTAACGTCCCGGGGAATTTCTATTTTGGCGGAGCTGCAGGACACCTTTTGGGCAGGATTGATTCCATGATCAACAAAGCTGATCTCACCATAAAAATAAGCGGTGGTGACAGACTATATATGGGGGGTATAACCGGAGATGCAATGGGAAAGGAGGCCGGAATTTTCAACCTGACCAATCAGGGAAATATTACGGCGACTTTTGACGGCATAGGTGCCGTAGGCGGCCTGGCAGGATTCTGCGGATTTGGCGCAGAAGCAGAAAATCTGTTGAATCAGGGAAATGTCACTGTTATGCAGACACGGGCTCCCAACAGTTCAAGATCTGCGGCAGGGGGCATAGTGGGAGAACTGAGGGACTCCGGCATGGATAAGGCTCTGAATAAAGGCAGTATATATTTTGAGCATTCCGGCCCTTATGCGAATGAAGAGATTATGGCAGGCGGTATCGCGGGAGAGTCGGAAATAGCCGAGCTGAAAAATGTGGGAAATGAAGGCAATGTGGAAACAAAAATTGCCAGGATACAACTTGCCATTGGCATAACAAAGCCGGGAAGAGAAGTAACTATAGAAAACGCCTATTCAAGAGGAAGGATATATGCAAGCACAACCGATTCCGAAGGTGAACTTTATGTTATGGGAATTGGAGAGGAGGTTCCAACCAATAACTTCTATTTCAGCGGTACTGTCAGATTAAAAGCAGGGAAAAAGAATGAAGAGGATGGAGATGCTTTTGCCAATATAAGGCTGGGGGCAAAAACCGGCATATATAATTACTGCTATTGGGATTCCAAGTTCAGCCCATTTCCTGCTTATCCTTTTTTTAACAAAGCTGCGGTTACTTCCAAGGCAGTGAATACAGCTACAGGAAAGCTCTCTTCTCCCGTAAGCATAGGAGGCAGGCAGTACGACAACATATCAGCGGCTCTCAACGCATGGGTTGATATGCAGAAGGGAGGCTATCTCAAATGGACAAAAGGTGCGGAGCCTTCATTTGAATGGACTTTCGGATATCAAATCCCTGATTTTATGCAATATAAAAACGGAAGAGAAGGAAAGTGGCTCAACACTTCAGACTGGGCCTGCGAATGGATGGACAAGGCGGATAGGTTATCCATAATCCCTGATATCCTCCTGAATCAGGATATGGCCAGGGGCATCACCAGGAAGGAATTCAGCGCCCTGGCAGTGAAGCTTTATGAGAATCTTAAGGGCAGTAAGATTGCAGTTGACCTTGCCAGTCCATTCACCGATACCAGTGATTCTGACGTAATCAAGGCATACAGCTTGGGAATTGTGTCGGGCATCGGAAACGGGCTGTTTGCCCCGGATGCGAGCTTGACCAGAGAGCAGGCCTGCACCATGCTTACAAGAGTTTACAAAGCCGTTTACTGGGAAGGTTGGGCATTGGGAGAAGACGCGGCCTATGACCGGCATGTTCTGGACACAGCCGGAGTGGCCAAATTCAGTGACGACGAACTTATAAGCGGCTATGCCAAGGATTCTGTCTATTTCATGGTAAAAAACAATATCATAACCGGCATTGGAAATAACATGTTCGGGCCTGCCCCCAAAGAAGGACAGGAGGGCAGCTACGGCAGGGCAAGCAGAGAACAGGCATTTAAGATTGCAGTGGCAATGATAGAGTGCTTTAATGAATTTAGATAAAATATATTTTAATAAAGGAGTAATGGACATATGGCTGTATTAGACTGCAGAGAGGCTGCAAGAAGCATTAAGGAAGAACTGGCAAAAAAAGTACAGCTTCTTGCCGCTGAAGGATTGAAGCCCAAGCTGGGAATAATCAGAGTAGGAGCACGCCCTGAGGATATTTCTTATGAAAAGGGGATAATAAAAAATTGTGAGTCCATAGGAATAAGCTGTGAAGTGACGGCGCTTTCTGATGATATAAGCAATGAGGACTTCATGAAGGCCCTTGAAGCCGCAAACAGCGACAGAAGCATAAATGGGATACTGGTGTTCAGGCCGCTTCCGGCACATATAGACGAGGATAGGGCAAGGAATATGATAAACCCTGCCAAGGATATAGATTGTATGAATCCTTACAATCTGGCCAAGGTATTTGAAGGCGACGACTCGGGCTTTGAGCCGTGCACCCCTGCGGCGGTTATGGAAATTATCAGGTTTTTCGGAATAAACCTCCAGGGGGAGAATGTGGCTGTTATCGGCAGAAGCATGGTTGTGGGAAAGCCTCTGAGCATGATGCTGCTTAAAGAGAATGCCACTGTGACCATATGCCATTCCAGAACAAAGGATATAAGCAGCATTGTTTCCCGTGCGGATATCGTAGTGGCTGCCCTTGGAAAAGCAAGGGCCGTAGGGGCTGACTATATAAAGCCCGGAGCTGTTGTTATAGATGTTGGAGTCAATGGGGCGCCGGAAGGCGGGATATGCGGGGATGTCGACTTTGAAAAGGTGAAGGATATTGCATCAAAAATAACCCCCGTACCGGGCGGGGTAGGTGCTGTTACAACATTGATGCTTCTGAAGCATGTTGTGGAAGCAGCACAACAAGGGAGTGCCTTATGAAAAAAATCTTTGAAGCCATGAGGTCTGTAAAATGGGAGAACAATGAACTGATTATATTGGATCAGACAAAGCTCCCCGATACAACTGAATTTATAAAGCTGGACAAGGCGGAGGACGTATGGGATGCTATACTTCATCTTAAGGTAAGAGGCGCTCCTGCCATAGGAATAGCCGCTGCTTACGGGCTGTGTGTCGCAATGCGGGATACGGGGGCTAAAAGCCATGAGGAATTTATGACTGAATTAAAAAAGAATTCCCAATACCTTGCAAGTTCAAGGCCTACGGCGGTAAATCTTTTCTGGGCATTGAGGAGAATGGAAAGAGCAGCATTTGACAATAAAAATAAAACCGTGGAAGAGTTGAAGGAAATACTTATCAGGGAAGCAAATGCCATAAGGGATGAAGACGAAAGTATGTGCAGAGCGATAGGCGAGAATGCACTTACCCTGTTTCATGATGGAATGACGGTACTTACCCATTGCAATGCAGGGGGCCTGGCAACGGCTATGTACGGAACTGCCCTGGCTCCGATATATCTGGCAAAGGAGAAGGGTTGGGATATAAAAGTATTTGCAGATGAGACAAGGCCTCTGCTTCAGGGGGCAAGGCTTACTGCCTGGGAGCTTATGCAGGCCGGAGTGGATGTAACCCTTATCTGCGACAATATGGCCGCAGCGGTAATGGCAAAGGGTTTGATAGATGCGGTGATTGTAGGCTGCGACAGAGTCGCGGCCAACGGAGATACGGCAAATAAAATCGGCACTTATGGCCTTGCCGTACTTGCAAAGGCGCATAATATACCATTTTATACAGCAGGGCCCACATCGACTATAGATATTGAAACTCCAAGCGGGAATGAGATTCCCATTGAAGAGAGGAAGCCTGACGAAATCACATGCGGCCTGGGCAGAAGGACTGCCCCGCTCGGGGTAAAGACCTACAATCCGGCTTTTGATGTGACTCCCCATGAGCTGATTACGGCTATAATAACAGAAAAGGGAGTTGTAAGGCAGCCCTATGATGAAGGGATCAGGAAGCTATTTGAATAATAGAAACATGCGTAGTTGGTAACGGTTAACACTAAAAACACAGAAAACCACTAAATACACAGCAGAGGAAAATTTTGAACATAGATAATGACAGATAATTAAGTAAGTATCTAAATTCCGTGAGGTAACTATATTAAATATAATAGTTGCTGTGTTATTCCGCAGGAATCCGTGGGAAATCTGTGTCCTCTGTGTTACCCGTAACCCCGGAATCTCGTATCTCGTGTCTCGTATCTGCAGCTTTAGCTGCCATTTTCCAGCTTGCTGTATTCGACTGCTATCTGAGCAGCCAGCAAAGCGTTGTTCCTAACCAAAGCTATATTGGCTGCAAGGCTTTCTCCGGCTGTTATCTCCTTGACCTTGCCCAGCAGGTACGGAGTTACTGCCTTGCCGGTAATGCCGTTTTTATCTGCCTCAAAAAGAGCCAGTTCTATCGCTTTATCAATATTATCCTTCTGAGCTTCATATTGCTTCGGGATCGGATTTGCCACTACAATTCCTCCGTCCAGATTCAGATCCCATTTTGTTTTCATTATTTTCGCACATTCCCGTGGGCTGCCTGCTCTCATGGGGATCTTAAATCCGCTGCTTCTGGTATAAAAGGCAGGGAAATCATCAGTACGGTATCCGATAACCGGAACTCCGAAGGTCTCAAGCCGTTCAAGGGTAAGCCCGATATCAAGTATTGCCTTTATACCGGCGCATATCACTGCAACATTTGTATTTGAAAGCTCCGTAAGGTCTGCTGAAATGTCAAAGCTCTTTTCTGCGTTTCTGTGTACGCCTCCTATTCCTCCGGTGGCAAAGACACGAATTCCGGCATACTGCGATAAAATCATTGTAGCTGCAACTGTAGTTCCTCCGGATAAGCCCATTCCTACCACAAAGGGAATATCACGCCTGCTTGTTTTGATAATATCCTTTGCTTTTGCCAGGAATTCCATTTCTTCACGGTCAAGGCCTATTTTTATTCTTCCCTTTATTATTCCCATGGTTGCCGGTATAGCTCCGTTTTCACGGATAATTTTTTCCAGGGACAGAGCGGTTTCAATATTATCCGGATATGGCATCCCGTGGGAAATTATGGTTGATTCGAGAGCAACAACGGGCTTGTAATATCTGAGGCCGTCAAGCACCTCCCTGTTTATATCAAGATAATCAGTAAAGTTGTTCATAAGCAAAACCTCCTTAATAGTGCCTTGCAGCTATAATGTGTTCAGGGTACCGGAATACTATGTAACAAATATAACATATAATGAATCTACTTTCAAAGAAGTTTGGTATAGCACAACCCATAATATAATAATATAATAATAAAAAAAGATTTGACATATGCTTTAAAAGCTGGTATCATTTTCTTTAAATATTTTTCTGCCGATTAAAGGCGGAAAGGAAATTGTGAAGATGAAAGGGATCAATATGGACAGAGTACGGTTTAACAGCACAATTTCATATATTATTTTTGGAATTATCCTATTATCAGTCCTTGTACTGCTGCTAAGCAGCCAAGTGCTATTGGTTTCAGGCATAATTCTATTTGTCGTGGGACTGATTATAAGCCTAATTATAATTATTAGCGTGATACAGATATTAAGCAGCTTAATAAAATCAAAAACGATGACAGGAATAAGTAAACAGATTTTAATTCTTTCAGAGAGTGGAGGCTGGTGTGAATCCATAGGATGAATTTGTTGAAAGTCTTCATCCTGGAGTTGCAGGCTGAAATAGCAGTAAGCCCCGCCGGCTAAGCCGTTAAATAAAAAGAGAAGAAAATTGGATGGTACCGCGAAAGACTTTTCGCTCCAGTAATGGGGTGAAAAGTCTTTTTGAGTTATATTAATAATTTTTTAGGAGGATGTAAAATGTCAAATGTAAAAATGTATTACGAAAAGGATGCAAATCTAGAGGTACTAAAGGGTAAGAAGGTTTCCGTTATAGGTTTTGGAAGCCAGGGACATGCACATGCACTAAATCTAAGGGATAGCGGAGTTGATGTATGTGTCGGCCTTTACAAAGGCAGTAAGTCTTGGGAAAGTGCAGAGTCTCATGGCATTGAAGTATATGAAGTCGCAGAGGCTGTTAAAAAGGGCGATTTTATCATAATGGTTACACCTGATGAGAAGTCGGCTGAGATCTACAAAGAATCTGTAGAACCTAATCTGAGAGAGGGAAAGTCATTGATGTTTGCTCACGGGTTTAATATACATTATGGGCAAATAGTTCCACCGGAAAATATTGATGTATTCATGGTAGCACCGAAGAGTCCGGGTCATCTATTAAGAAGTCAGTATCAGGAGGGAAAAGGAGTTCCATGTCTGATAGCTGTGCATCAGAACTATTCCGGAAACGCAAAGGTAAATGCCCTTGCATATGCAAAGGGTATCGGAGGTACAAGAGCAGGAGTGCTGGAAACAACCTTCAAGGATGAAACCGAGACAGACCTCTTTGGAGAACAGGCTGTGCTTTGCGGAGGTGTAACCGAGCTTATGAAGGCGGGCTTCGAAACTCTTGTGGAAGCAGGTTATGCACCTGAAAATGCCTATTTTGAGTGCCTGCATGAAATGAAGCTCATAGTAGACATGATAATTCAGGGAGGGTTTGGCTATATGAGGCATTCAATAAGCGATACTGCAGAATATGGTGATTATGTTTCAGGGAAAAGAATAATCACTGAAGATACAAGAAAAGAAATGAGAAAGATATTATCTGAAGTACAAGACGGCACCTTTGCAAAGAACTGGTTATTGGAAAACCAAGTTAACAGACCTTCCTTCAACGCAATGAGAAAGAAAGAGCAAAGCCACCAGTTGGAACAGGTAGGAAAAGAGCTCAGAAAGATGATGTCGTGGATTAACAAAAAATAATAGGGGTATGGGAGGAATTCTTATGTCGAAGAGGATCTATATTTTTGATACAACATTAAGGGACGGGGAACAATCCCCGGGCATAAGCTTAAACAGTAATGAAAAACTTAAGATAGCAAGGCAGTTAAGCGAGCTGGGAGTTGATGCCATTGAGGCTGGATTCCCCGCCGCTTCAAAGGGTGATTATGAAGGAGTAAAGTCTATAGCAAAGAATGTCAGAAGTTCAATAATTGCAGCCCTGGCAAGGGCTGTCAGGCAGGATATCAATACAGCGTGGGAAGCAATAGAATATGCGGAGCGGCCAAGGATACACACCTTCATTGCCACCTCGGACATTCACATGAAATACAAGCTGAAAATGAAGCCGGAAGATGTGCTGGAAAAAACGGCGGAGATGGTTGCTTATGCAAGGAACCTGTGTCCTGAAGTGGAATTTTCTCCCGAAGATGCCGCAAGGACGGATAAGGAATTTCTGTACAGGGTGATTGAGGAGGCAATCAATGCCGGAGCAAGAGTAGTAAACATACCTGATACAGTAGGATATACAACTCCTGTCGAATTCGGAGGGCTTATACGCAGTATCAGGAATAATGTAAGCAATATTGACAAGGCAATAATCAGCGTGCACTGCCATAATGACCTGGGAATGGCTGTGGCAAATTCTCTGGCAGCGGTGGAAAACGGCGCAGATCAGGTGGAATGCACTATAAACGGATTGGGTGAAAGAGCGGGGAACGCCGCATTGGAAGAGATTGTCATGGCACTTAAGACCAGGAAGGATTTTTATAATGTTTATACCGGAATAGTTACTGAAAAGCTTTACAGAACAAGTTCAATGGTCAGCTTTGCAACGGGGGTTCATGTGCAGCCCAACAAAGCGATTGTAGGGGTTAATGCATTTGCTCACGAATCGGGGATACACCAGCATGGAATCATGTCAAACAGCGAGACCTATGAAATAATGACTCCCGAATCCATAGGGCTGAAGCAGAGTAAGATGGTACTCGGAAAGCATTCCGGAAGGCATGCCTTCGAAGAAAAACTCAAGGAAATGGGTTACAGCAGCCTTAGCCAGGAGGAGATAAACAAGGCATTTATACAGTTTAAGGATTTGGCGGACAAGAAGAAATGTATTATGGACAGGGATATTGAGGCGTTGATTACCCAGGAATCAAGGAAGGCTTATGAAAAGTATAGGATGGAATACTTCCAGGTATCAAGCGGAAGTGACATAACTTCAACTTCAACCGTCAGAATCAGATGCAATGATGATGTGTACGAAGAAGCCGCCTGCGGAGACGGGCCTGTCGATGCCACCTTCAATGCCATCGAAAGGGCAACAGGTGTAAGGGTAAAGCTTGATGAATACGTGATAAAGGCTTCTACGGAAGGTAAAGATGCCCTTGGCGAAGTTACCGTAAAGATTTCAAAGGATAAAACAAGGTCGGTAGGTTATGGAGTCAGCACGGATATAGTTGAAGCCAGCGCATTGGCATATATAAATGCAATAAACAACATGGAATCAAGGGTTGAAGAGCCGGAAGAGAGCGAAGTAAAGGGTTTTGAATTTGTGAAGAGCCGGAATTATTTTGGGGCCGGAGGTGATGAGCGTTGGGAATTGGAATTATTGTAAGAAGATATATATATATGACTCGACTCTAAGGGACGGAGCACAAGGGGAAGGTATTTCATTCACATTGAGGGACAAGGTTAACCTGACCATGAGGCTTGACGACTTTGGAACCGACTATATAGAGGCAGGCAACCCGGGATCAAATCCAAAAGACATGGAATACTTTGACAGGATTAGAAAGGTTAAACTGAAGAATTCGAAACTGGTTGCTTTTGGCAGTACCAGAAGAGCAAATACAAAGGTTCATGAGGATGACAACATTCTGTCGCTTTTAAGGGCGGAAACTCCTGCAATTGCAGTATTCGGAAAAAGCTGGGATTTTCATGTAAACAGCATTATTCGTACCACCCTTGATGAGAACCTGAGGATGATAAGCGAGACAATAGGATTTATGAAAGAAAAGGGTAAGGAAGTCATTTTCGATGCGGAGCATTTTTTTGACGGGTACAAATCAAACCCGGATTATGCCCTTCATACTTTAAAGGCAGCCCAGGATGCAGGTGCCGACTGGCTGGTATTATGTGACACCAATGGAGGAAGCTTTCCCTGGGAGATAGGGGATATTACCGGAAAAATCTCAAACATCCTGGAAACCCCAATAGGCATACACACCCATAATGACTGCGGAATGGCTGTGGCAAACAGTGTAATGGCTGTACAAAACGGAGCGTCACAGGTGCAGGGGACTATTAACGGATACGGAGAACGCTGCGGAAATGCAAACCTGTGCACTATAATCCCAAATCTTCAATTGAAAAGAAAATACTGCTTGATTGATGATTGCAAAATAAAAAGCCTTACGCAATTATCCCGGTTTGTCAGTGAAGTTGCCAACATAAGCCACAATGAATATGGGCCCTATGTGGGAAACAATGCTTTTGCCCATAAGGGGGGAATGCATATAGACGCAGTTTTGAAACATCCGGTCTCTTATGAACATATCGCGCCGGAGCTTGTAGGAAATGAAAGAAGGGTTCTGATGTCTGAGGTATCGGGGAGAAGTACGATACTTAAAAAAATTCAGAAGTATGCTCCGGGGCTTTCCAAAGATTCTTCCGAAGTAAAGGAAATAACAGATAAGCTAAAAAAGCTGGAACATGAGGGATATCAGTTTGAAGGAGCTGAAAGCTCTTTTGAACTCCTGATAAAGAGGTCTCTTGGAAAGGATAACGAGTTTTTTAAGGTTATTAACTTCAGGGTATGGTGTGACGATAAGGGGGATGAATCAAACAGCGCAGGTGCCGTAATTAAAGTGGAAGTAATGGGGGTTGAGGAAATCAGTGCTGCAGAGGGCAACGGCCCTGTAAACGCAATAGATAAGGCTTTGAGAAGAGCTTTGGAGCTGTTCTATCCGCAGCTGAAGGGAGTCAGATTAACGGATTATAAGGTCCGCGTGCTTGATACGGCTCAGGCAACGGCTGCAAAGGTAAGGGTTCATATTGAATCCACAGACGGTGAATTCGTTTGGGGTACGGTGGGGGTTTCAACAAATATAATAGAAGCAAGCTGCTTCGCTTTGGTTGACTCCATAGAGTACTTCCTGGGGGAATGGGAGAAAAGGGAGGCAAAAAAATATGGGAATGACAATGACGCAAAAAATTCTGGCAGCTCATGCAGGAATTGAGGAAGTGCATCCGGGGCAGATGATAAAAGCCAGGCTTGACCTGGTGCTTGGCAATGATATCACAGCACCGGTTGCAATTGAAGAGTTCAACAGGATAGGGGCAAACAGGGTGTTTGACAAAAGCAAGGTTGCAATTGTACCTGACCACTTCACTCCCAACAAGGATATTAAATCTGCGGAGAACTGCAAACTGGTCAGGGAGTTTTCAAGAAAAATGGAAATTGAGAATTATTTTGAAATAGGGCAAATGGGGATAGAGCATGCACTAATCCCGGAAAAGGGCCTGGCAGTTCCGGGGGATGTCATAATAGGAGCTGATTCCCACACCTGTACCTATGGAGCCCTGGGAGCATTTTCAACAGGAATAGGAAGTACCGATATGGCTGTGGGTATGGCGACGGGAGAAGCATGGTTCAAGGTGCCGGGAGCAATAAAGTTCATATTGAAAGGCAAGCCGGGGAAATGGGTCAGCGGAAAGGATATTATACTCCATATCATAGGAATGATAGGGGTGGACGGAGCTTTGTACCAATCTATGGAGTACAGCGGGGACGGAGTCGGGCACCTTTCCATGGATGACCGGTTCACCATTGCAAATATGGCAATAGAGGCCGGAGCAAAAAACGGAATTTTTGAAGCTGACGGCAAAACTCTGGAATATGTTTCGGAGCATTCGGAAAGAATCCCAAAGATTTTCAAGGCCGGCGCAGATGCAGAATACAACAGGGTAATAGAAATTGACTTGGGAGCAATCAAACCGACAGTTGCATTTCCGCATCTTCCGGAGAATGCGAGAAGTATAGATGAGGTGGGAGATATAAGGATCGACCAGGTAGTTATAGGGTCATGCACCAACGGCAGGCTTGAGGACCTCAGAACGGCTGCAAAAGTATTGAAGGGCAGCAAAGTAAGTTCAAGTGTAAGGACAATAATTATTCCGGCAACCCAGAAGATATATCTGGAGGCAATGAAGGAAGGTTTGCTTGAGATATTCATTGAAGCAGGAGCGGCAGTAAGTACCCCGACCTGCGGGCCCTGCCTCGGAGGCCACATGGGAATACTGGCAAAGGGGGAAAGGGCAGTGGCAACTACCAACAGGAATTTTGTAGGCAGGATGGGGCATCCGGAAAGTGAGATATACCTTGCAAGTCCGGCAGTAGCAGCGGCTTCCGCCATTACCGGCAAAATTTCTTCTCCTGAGGAGGTGCTCGGATGATAAAAGGCAGAGCTTTTAAATACGGAGATAATGTGGATACGGATGTTATTATCCCGGCAAGATATTTGAACATAACCGATAAGGCTGAGCTTGCCTCTCACTGTATGGAGGACATAGACTGTGATTTTGTAAAGGCTGTGAAGCCAGGAGACATAATTGCGGCAGGCAAAAATTTCGGCTGCGGTTCTTCCAGGGAACACGCGCCGTTGGTAATAAAGCTTTCCGGAATCAAGTGCATCATAGCTGAGTCCTTTGCACGGATTTTCTTCAGAAATGCCATAAATATAGGGCTTCCCATACTTGAATGCGCTGCTGCAGCAAAGGATATGGAAAAGGGTGACCTGGTGGAAGCGGACATTAAGACAGGAAGAATAACAAATATCACCAAAGGCCGGACCTATCAGGCTGAATCCTTCCCTGAATTTATGAGGGAAATAATGAAAGCCGAAGGATTGATAAATTATGTAAGGAAACGGGGGAAGGGTCTATGAAAATTGCTTTGATAAAGGGAGACGGAATCGGGCCGGAGGTAACTGAACAAGCATTAAAGGTGCTTTATGCAGTATCGGAAAGATTTAAATGCAAGTTTGAATACCGGGAAGCTCTGTTGGGGGGCAGGGCAATTGATGAGACGGGAGTGCCGCTGCCCGATGAGACTGTTGATATTTGCGCGGGAAGCGATGCGGTGTTTCTGGGCGCCGTAGGGGGGCCGAAATGGGACGGCCTTCCCGGGAACCTGAGGCCGGAAGCTGGGCTTCTGGGTATCAGAAAAGCTCTCAAATTATTTGCCAATCTGAGGCCGGTAATGCTTTTTCCGCAGCTTAGAACCGCTTCCCCGCTGAAAGCGGAGATACTGTCACAAGGCTTTGATATAATGATTGTTCGTGAGCTTACGGGGGGCGCATATTTTGGCGAAAAGAAAAGAGTCGAGACAAAGGACGGAATCAAGGCATGGGACATGATGGAATACACATCCCGTGAAATTGAAAGGATTGCAGGAATAGCTTTCGGCATTGCAAGAAAGAGAAGAAAGAGAATTACTATTGTTGACAAGGCAAATGTCCTCGAAAGCTCAAGGCTGTGGCGTGAGGTTACAGGAAGCATTATGAAGGATTATGGGGATGTGGAAACAGCATATATGTATGTGGACAATGCGGCAATGCAGCTTATCAGGAATCCGGGGCAGTTCGATGTGATACTCACGGAGAACCTGTTCGGGGACATATTAAGCGATGAGGCATCTATGCTTTCCGGTTCTCTCGGGATGCTGCCTTCAGCCAGCCTGGGAGCCTCAAAAGCCTGTTTGTTTGAACCTATACACGGCTCAGCACCTGATATTGCGGGAAAGGACATTGCAAATCCCCTGGCTGCAATACTCAGCGGCGGAATGCTGCTGAAATACGGCTTCGGAATGGAGAAGGAGTCAGATGCAGTCCTTGAGGCTGTAAATAATGCTTTGGACAAAGGATACAGGACAGCTGACATAATGCAGCCGGGAATGACTTTAGTCGGGACGGAAAAGATGGGCAGTATTGTTGCAGAAAACATTCTGATTTAGTTTGGAGGTGATGAAATGAGATTGAATTGTGCTGAGGCACTGTTGGAATGCCTCCGGGAACAGGGAGTCGATACGATATTCGGATACCCGGGAGGCACGGTTATAAATATTTATGATGCTCTTTACGAAAGGAAGGACATAACCCATATATTGACTGCCCATGAGCAGGGTGCAGCTCATGCTGCGGACGGATACGCAAGGGCAACGGGGAAGGTAGGAGTTGTCCTGGCAACTTCAGGCCCGGGGGCTGCCAACACTGTAACGGGAATAGCAACTGCATCCAGAGACTCAGTTCCGATGGTTGTAATCACGGGGCAGGTGGCAAGGTCGCTTCTTGGCAAGGATTCCTTTCAGGAGCTTAATATTACAAGCATTACAAAGACCATAACAAAAAAGAACTATCTGGTAATGAATCCGGAAACACTTCCGAAAATTGTCAGGGAAGCTTTTGAGATTGCAAGGTCCGGGCGTCCGGGGCCGGTACTCATTGATATTCCCAAGGATGTGCAGCAGGCTGTAATAGAATATGAGCCTGCGGAGGCAGATACCGGCTATGACACCTCCAATCTGCCGGAAATGAGCTGTGAAACGGACTTATACCTGGATAAGGCAGTTGAATTGATAAACAACAGTAAGAGGCCGTTGATTTATGCGGGAGGCGGTGTCAAGATTTCGGATTCCTGCCGGGAACTGCTGGAATTCGCGGAGAAGATAAAGGCTCCTGTGGCTTGCTCATTAATGGGTACGGGGGTATTCCCGGGAACTCATCCTTATTTTACAGGTCTGGCCGGCATGCATGGGTCACGATGCTCAAATATTGCCATATGCAACTGCGATCTTCTCATAGCTGTCGGGGCACGGTTCAGTGACAGGACAATATGCAAGGCTGACAGCTTTGCTCCTTATGCCAATATTATTCATATAGATATTGACCCGGAGGAATTGGGGAAAAACGTAGATACAAAAATTCCCCTTTGCGGTGATGTTAAGAAATATCTGAGGCTTTTACTGGAGAGAATTGACGAAAAGAAGGAGGGCATCTGGAACAAACAGATACAAAGCTGGAAAGAGGCTTATATTGTTTCATATAAAAGCAAAGGATCCTTGAATCCCCAATATTTGATGAAAAAGCTTTATGAGCTTACTCAAGGCAAGAGTATAATAACTACCGAGGTGGGGCAGAATCAGATGTGGACGGCACAGTATTATCCCTTTGCCGATCCCAGGACATTCATATCATCGGGAGGGCTTGGAACAATGGGCTACGGCCTTGGTGCGGCAATAGGCGCAGCAGTGGGAAAGCCTGATTGCAAGGTGATTAATATAGCAGGGGACGGAAGCTTCAGGATGAATCTTTCCGAGCTTTCTACCATTACAAAATACAAGCTTCCGATTGTTCAGGTGGTTTTGAATAACAGTTCTCTGGGGATGGTGCGCCAGTGGCAGAAGATTTTCCACGGCGAAAGGTATTCCCATACAAGCCTTGCGGATGAAGTAAGCTTTACAAAGCTTGCCGATGCTTTTGGGATAAAGTCGGCGAAAATCACTGAAAATGATGAAGTCGAAAAGGCTTTTAAAGAAGCTTTTGATATGAATGAGCCTGTTGTAATAGAATGCATCATACATCCGGATGACCTGGTGCTTCCGATGGTTCCGGCGGGAGAGCCTATAAATGAGTGTATAGATGATTTTTAGAAAAACTAAGGAGATGTAATTATGGACGAATCATATGTTTTTTTCAATGGAAAAATAGTACCGGAAAAAGAAGTGAGTATAAGTATAAGAAGCAAAGTGGTCAATTATGGGCTTGCCTGCTTTGAGGGAATAAGAGCATATTGGGATGAAGAAGGACAGCAGCTGTACGGCTTCAGGACAACGGTGTATATAAGGCCTTTGGCATATAAAGGCGGTGAAGGGTTGAATCCTACACTGTTGGATGATGACAACAGACTGCTTATTTACTGCCAGCCTCTGGGGAATTTTTCGGGCAAGCAGGAAATGCATGTTGCATTTACTTCATGGCAGAGGCTCAGGGATAATATGCTGCCTCCAAGGACTAAGGCATCAGCGGCATACCTGAATTCGGCACTGGCGTCCCTGGAAGTGCTTCGAAACGGATTTGATGAGGCATTATTCCTCACTGATAACGGAAATGTATGTGAAGGGCCCGGAGAAAATATTTTCATGGTGAAAAAAGGAAAACTGGTAACCCCGCCGCCTTCAGACAATATACTTGAGGGAATAACAAGAGAAACGATTATCACTCTCGCAAAGGAAGAGTTTGGAATGGAGGTAGTAGAGAGAAGCATCCCAAGGAATGAGCTTTTCTCGGCACAGGAGGTGTTCTTCAGCGGAACTGCTATGGAAGTAATGCCGATAGTTGAAGTGGACAGGAGGACTATAGGTGCAGGCAGGCCGGGGGATATATGTACTAAGCTGAAGAGCCTGTTTTTTGAAATTACCGTAGGTAAAAATCCCAAATATGCCGGCTTCTGCACTCCGGTATATTGATGCTTTAATTGACACTCTATTGCTGTTCGTGTAAAATTAATAAGTCACGGAATGTGATACTTGGGATTTGATGAACAAGTTAAAAATATAAAAGTATATACTGAACAATAGAGGAGTAATAGAATGCCGGCTGCACAACAGGAATTACAAAAGGAAATCAGAAGGCGAAGAACCTTTGCCATAATATCCCACCCTGATGCGGGAAAGACAACTTTGACAGAAAAGCTTTTGCTGTACGGAGGCGCCATTCGCCTTGCGGGTTCTGTAAAAGCCAGGAAAGCTCAGAAGTACGCCGTATCCGACTGGATGGAGATTGAGAAACAGAGGGGAATCTCTGTTACTTCAAGTGTAATGCAGTTTGAATATAACGGTTATTGCATTAATATTCTTGATACACCCGGGCATCAGGATTTCAGCGAAGATACTTACAGAACACTTATGGCGGCAGACAGCGCGGTGATGATAATTGACTCGGCAAAGGGTGTTGAGGAACAGACCAGGAAGCTGTTCCACGTATGCAAAATGAGGGGAATACCGATTTTTACCTTTATTAATAAAATGGACAGGGCAGGGAAGGATCCCTTTGAACTGGCGGAAGAAATCGAGAAGGTGCTGGGAATTCAGTCATTTCCTATGAACTGGCCAATAAGAGTCGGAGGAAGCTTTCTGGGTATTTACGACAGAAAGCTGTCCCAGATAGAGCTGTTTAACGGCGGTGACCATGGACAAAGCATAGTAGGGTCCTCTAAAGGCAATGTTGACGATCCTGTCTTTTCTGATCTTCTTGGAGAGGATGTTCATAATAAGCTTATTGATGATATAATGCTGCTGGATGTTGCGGGAGACGAGTTCAGCAGAAGAAAAGTCCTGAAGGGGGAGCTGACTCCGGTGTTTTTTGGCAGTGCCATGACCAACTTCGGAGTTCAGGTGTTTCTGGAGGAATTTCTTGAATTAACAACACCGCCTCTTTCCAGAAATGCGGACATCGGTGAGATAGATGCGGAGAAGGAAGAGTTCTCCGGATTCATTTTTAAAATCCAGGCAAATATGAATCCCACCCACAGGGACAGGATAGCGTTTCTTCGGATTTGTTCCGGGAAATTCACCAAAGGCATGGAAGTCAACCATGTACAGGGGGGCAAGATGATAAGGCTGTCTCAGCCGCAGCAGTTCCTGGCCCAGGATAGGGAGATTGTTGAAGAGGCTTATGCAGGGGATATCATCGGAGTATTCGATCCCGGAATTTTCAAGATAGGAGACACCTTGTGCGAGGGAGGCAGCTTCAGGTTCGAAGGAATACCCGTATTTGCACCGGAGCATTTTGCAAGGGTGTATACCAAAAACTCCCTGAAGCGCAAGCAGTTTATGAAGGGTATAGAGCAGATATCGGAGGAAGGCGCCATCCAGTTATTCCGCCAAAAAGATGCCATAACCCAGGAATTTATTATTGGAGTTGTGGGTATACTTCAGCTGGAGGTATTGGAATACAGGCTGAAAAATGAATACGGCGTGGATATAAGCATGGAGCATTTGCCCTATAAGTATATAAGATGGGTAAAGAATCCGGAATTTAATCCGGAAACCTTTAGGATTACAACTGATACAATGATTGTACAGGATCAATCCTTGAACCCTGTGCTGCTTTTCCAGAATGAATGGTCCATCAGGACGGTAACGGAGAGAAATAACGGTGTAGAGCTGGTTGAGATACTTGGCAGATAATATATTTGATTTTAGAGGCCTTTGGTGCAAAAAATTGTTTTTGCGTCAAAGGCATTTTTATTGTATAGGAAAGTATACTTTCCTATACAATGGGGGATGCAATGTAATAATTCAGGCTGATAAACAAATAATAAAATATTATCATATGGAGGGGATTTAATGAACCTGAACTGGTACAACAAGGGTATTCAGGCAATTTCCGAGGAGCTTTCGACAGATTTGCAGAAAGGCCTTTCCAGAGAGGAAGCCGCCGGCAGGATTGAAAAGTACGGGTATAATGAACTGAAGGAAAAGGAAAAAGAACCGGTATGGGTTAAAATCGGCAGACAGCTTAAGGATTTCCTTGTGGTAATACTTATTATCGCCAGTATAGTCTCCGGAATGGTTGGAGAAATATCCGACTCTATTGTAATAATTGCAATAGTAATTGTAAATGCTGTCCTGGGGGTTGTGCAGGAAGGAAAAGCGGAGAAAGCCATGGAAGCGCTTAAAAAGATGTCGGCTCCAAATGCAAAGGTGCTTAGAGATGAGCGCATAGAGACAGTCCCCGCAAAAAACCTTGTACCCGGGGATGTCGTATTTATTGAGGCGGGAGACAGCATACCTGCCGATATGAGGCTTATAGAAAGCTCTAACCTTAAAGTGGAGGAAGCCTCACTTACGGGGGAATCAGTACCGTCGGAAAAGGATGCAAGCAAGGCCTTTGATACTGAGGTTTCAATAGGCGACAGGCTCAACATGGCATACATGAGCACCATAGTAACCTATGGCAGGGGCAAAGGAATAGTGGTCAACACAGGAACAAATACTGAGATCGGCAGAATAGCCGAAGCAATTCAGACTTTTGAAGATGAAACAACCCCCCTGCAGCAAAAGCTGAATGAGCTGGGTAGATGGCTGGGGCTGGCCTGCCTTATAATATGTGCCGTTGTTTTTGCCATTGGGTTTATGAGAGGCGGCGATATCCTGGAGATGTTCCTGGTATCAGTAAGCCTTGCAGTTGCCGCAATACCTGAAGGATTGCCGGCTGTTGTCACAATTGTACTTGCACTGGGGATGAAGAGGATGGTGCGGAGAAACTCAATAGTCAGAAAGCTCCTTGCGGTTGAGACTCTTGGATGTGTAACGGTAATATGCTCGGACAAGACCGGTACTCTTACACAGAACGAAATGACCGTGGTGAGAGCCTATACGGACGGGAATGTCTATAAAATATCGGGACAGGGATACAATCCCTCAGGAGAGATTACATTTGAAGACGAAAAAATCAATCCGGAGACGGAACCCGGGTTGAAGCTCCTGCTTTCTGCGGGAGTATTATGCAATGACTCCACCCTTGAGCAGAAAGATGCCAGGGAAAACCTCTGGGGGATAATAGGGGATCCTACCGAAGGAGCCCTTGTTGTCGCAGGTGCAAAGGCAGGCTTTGATAAGGCAAAAATGAATGAAGCCCATGCCAGGATTGAAGAGATACCCTTTGATTCCGAAAGAAAAATGATGACTACTTTCCATGATAATTTCATTCAAAACAAAATAGTGTCTTTTACAAAGGGTGCTCCCGATATAATATTGGGCAGGTGCTCCAAAATGCTCCAAAACGGCAGCGTGATTGACATGACCGAAGCTATGAAGCAGCAAATAGCCAAGGTTAACAGCGAGTTTGCGGGAGATGCTCTTAGAGTACTTGCCTTTACCTATAGGAAATACGATAAGCTGCCTGAAGCAATAAGCCCGGATTCGATAGAAAATAACCTGATATTTATCGGGCTTATGGGAATGATTGATCCTGCCAGGGTCGAGGCCTTTGAGGCGATAAAGACATGTAAAGAAGCCGGAATAAAACCGGTTATGATTACGGGAGATCATAAGGACACTGCTGTGGCTATTGCCGCGGAGCTTGGGCTTATGGAAGAGCATTCCGGCGTACTGACAGGTAATGAACTGGATAAATTTTCTGATGAAGAGCTTTTCAACAGAGTCGAAAATACCAGTGTATATGCAAGAGTATCTCCCGAGCATAAGGTGAGAATCGTGGAAATGCTTAAAAAGAGGGGGCATATTGCGGCTATGACCGGGGACGGAGTTAATGATGCCATGGCTTTGAAGAAGGCGGATATAGGTGTTTCAATGGGCATAACCGGCACTGACGTTGCCAAGGGTACCGCAGATATAATACTTATGGATGACAATTTTGCTACGATAGTATCGGCAGTTGAAGAAGGCAGGATCATATACAGCAATATAAGGAAGTTTGTCTTTTTCCTGCTGTCCTGCAATATTGCCGAAATATTTATTATTTTCTTAAGCATATTGTTTAATATGCCCGTGCCTCTGGTTCCTATACAGCTTTTATGGCTTAACCTTGTATCAGACAGCTTTCCGGCTCTTGCCCTGGGCACCGAAGCGGGAGAACCCGGAATAATGAAGAAAAAACCGAGGGATACAAAGGAGCCGATTCTGAATAAAAGCCTTTCAACAGGGATATTGATACTCAGTATAGCTCAGACAGCGGCTGTGCTTGCAGCCTTCCGGTGGGCTTTGAACAATTATGATAAGGATTTGGAAACTGCGCGAACTATAGCATTTACAACTCTTGTGGTTGTTGAGCTGTTTATGGCTTTCACCTGCAGGTCCGAGCGGTATCCGGTCATAAAGCTTGGGATTTTCAGCAACAGGGCACTGGTATTGGCTGCTATAACATCTCTTGTGCTTGGTTTGGCAGTGTTGTATATTCCTTTTCTGCAGCCCATATTCAAGACTGTTTCATTGGGAATCAGGGATTGGGTTATGATACTGCTCCTCAGTATTATTCCGGTACTGACCGGCGAAATATACAAGCTGATTGTGGGCAGGGCGGAGAAAGCGGCACAGTAGAAGAATAATGCGCCGCGAGGACACGGGGGACGGGGACACGGGGACGTTTCGCGTGTCCCACTGGAAGTGGGACAGGGGAAACGTCCCCATGTCCCCGTCCCCATGTCTCACGTCGCATTATTCTTCTATTGTATAATAGCCCTTTATAATATGTTATAAATATATTAATATAGATGTAGATGCAGATATAGATATAGAAGATTAATGCGTGTGAGAAAGGAAGAACTAATGTTTCCGATAACACATATTTGGTTTTGCAGGAGAGTATTGGGTTACAGCAGTAATATGACTGTTTTGGGGTCTGTTTTTCCTGATACTGTGATAAAATGCAGCCTTACCCGTGACCAGACCCATAATGTGGGATGGGGGCTGTATAAATACCTTAAGGGGCATGGAAATGAGTACCTTGAATTTGCAAGGGCTATGGCTACGCATACCGTAAATCCGAGAGGCCTTGATTTCTACGGAGATGAGGAATATGGGGACGGATACAAGGGCTACTGTTTTCAGAAGGCGGCAGCAATAGAGAAGGAAGTAATTGAAGCCTGTAATATTCCCGCAGAGTTCGGACTATGGAAGGCTCACAATTTTATAGAAATGGGTATCGAAATGAATATTGCGGAATCCGAAAGGGAACTGATGGATGTATTTCATAAGGGCTTGACGGACTACTGCCTTATTAAAGAACTTTCATTATACCTTGACAGATACTACGGTTTGAAAGACAAGTCCGTATCGGATTGCTTCTGCAAATTTACAGAGTTTATGGAATTGAAGGATCTGAACAGCTTTACCCTTGCAAGAAGATATAATACGCAAATGAATTATAAGCATGGAATAGAAATTGACATATCAAAATGCAGCAATATCATAGATAAAGCCAGAGGTATAGTACAGGAGGATTTTGAAAGCTTTATCTCATATTGTGCGGAAAAGGTGAAAGCATCGCTGAAGGAGGAATGTACTTGAAAAAGGAAATTTCAGTAATTGGGCATAAAAATCCCGATACCGATTCCATATGCTCATCCATAGCTTATGCCAATCTTAAGAATATTATCACATCAAGCAATGTATATTTTCCGAAGAGAATAGGAGAATTAAACAGCGAGACACTTTTTGTGCTTAATTATTTCAAAGCCGGGGAACCGATGCTTATAGATAATGTAAGGACACAGGTTAAGGATATAAATATCAGGAAAGTGGAGCTTGTCAAACCGGAGATATCCTTGAAAAAGGCTTGGGAAATAATGAAAAGCAGCGGGATAACCACCCTTGCAGTTTCACATAACAACAGGACACTGGACGGGATAATTGCAGTTGACGATATTGCACATTCATTTATGGACATATATGACAATGATATATTATCCCAGGCCAGGACTCCGTACAGGAATATGGTTGAAGTGCTGGACGGGGAAATACTGGTCGGGGATATAGAAGACTCGGTATATAACGGTAATGTGCATATCGGTGCCATGAATCCGGATTTGATGGAGAGCTATATACATGCAAAAGATGTTGTAATCGTCGGGAACAGATATGAGGCCCAGTTATGCGCCATCGAGATGGGAGCCCAATGTATCGTGGTAACAGGGGGAGTACCTGTAGCAAGTTCTATAAAGAAACTGGCTGAGGCCCAAAACTGTGCCATAGTGGTTTCGCCCCATGACACCTATACGGTGGCAAGGCTTATAAATCAAAGCATACCTATAAGGCAGTTCATGAAATCCAATGAGCTGGTCACCTTTAATATTAATGATTATTTGGATGACGTAAGGGAAGTTATGGTCAAGAAAAGATTCAGAAACTTCCCGGTGGTGGATGATAAAAACAATATGATAGGGATGCTTTCAAGGGCATCATTGATTAACTCCCCAAGAAAACAGGTGATACTGGTTGATCACAATGAGCGTTCACAAGCAGTGGATGGCCTTGAAGAAGCGGAAATTCTGGAGATAATCGATCACCATAGAATAGGTGATATTGAAACCGTAGGGCCGGTATACTTCAGAAACCAGCCCTTAGGCTGCACTGCTACGATTGTCCGGAATATGTACATGGAGAACAATGTGGAAATAAGCAAAAAGATGGCAGGGCTTCTTTGCTCTGCGATATTATCGGATACCCTGGCATTCAAATCTCCCACCTGTACGGAGACGGACAGGGAAGCGGCGGAGAGCCTGGCGGAAATTGCCGGATTGGATATGGATGAGTTTTCAATGATTATGTTCAGGGCCAGCTCAAATCTTATGGATAAAAGTGCCGAGGAGATTTTCTACCAGGATTTCAAGCAGTTCAAAACGGGAGAGCTGGAGTTGGGAGTGGGACAGGTATACTCTATGGACAGCAGCGAGCTTCTTGAGATAAAGGACAGGATGCTTGAATATATGGACAAGGTCTACCGGGATAAGAAACTTGATATGGTGCTGTTCATGCTTACCGACATTTCCGATGAAAGAACCGAGCTGCTGTTTATCGGCAGCAATACCGAATTGATATCCAAAGCATTTGACGGGAAGCATGATAAGAATTCAATAATTCTGCCCGGAGTAGTATCCCGCAAGAAGCAAGTAATACCGCCCCTTTTAAGCAGTGTAAATCAATAACGGCAGCAGGAACAGTGCCCTCACTGCCCCGATGCCGGGCTTATAAATATGGATTCAGGAGTTACAAATGGAATTTGAAATAACTGTGTTAAACGTTGTATTTTTGTGCCTCGCAGGCTTTGCAGCAGCTGCGGTGGATGCTATTGCCGGAGGCGGCGGGCTTATCAGTCTTCCTGCAATCATGGCAGCAGGGGTACCCCCTCATTTCGCATTAGGAACCAACAAGTTTTCAAGCTCCTTTGGAGCTGTTACAAGCGCATATACATTCATACGCTCAGGAAAGGTGCATATTCCCCTGATGAAATTCACTGTTCCGTGTACTCTGGCAGGTTCAGTGATAGGAGTATTTACTGCGCTGAGGATCGATCAGAAGTTTCTGCGATTAATAATATTGGTGCTTATTTTTGCGACTGCAATTTATACAATTGCCAAAAAGGACTTCGGCAGTGAGGATAAGTTCAAAGAACTTACAGGCAGAAATATTATTAAAGGATGTTTATTCGCCTTTTCCCTTGGCTTCTATGACGGCTTTTTCGGACCCGGGACGGGTTCTTTTCTGATATTTCTGTTCATAAAAGTATACGGCTTTGATTTTACGATAGCGGCCGGTAACAGCAAGGTGCTGAATTTTGTAAGTAATTTCACTTCTCTTGTGATGTTTGCGATAAACGGAAAGATATATTATATGCTTGGAATACCCATAGGCCTTGCCATGATAGCCGGTGCAAGGATGGGGAGCAAAATAGCCATAAAAAACGGTGCAAAGGTAATAAAGCCGATATTTGTGACAATAGCACTGGCGCTTACACTGAAGCTTTTATTTGACGCTGTAAGGCTGCTATAAAAAAGATTGCCGGGAAATAAAGGGGCTGTGAAAAATGGTCAGAGGCATTGACAAATATATATTGGGAATATCAGAGATATTTGATGCGCCAACGGAGGACAAAGGCTTACGGATAAGCCTTACTGAGCATCGGGATGTAAGAAACATAATAAAAAAGAGAGAAAGGGATTCACACAAGGGAACCTACGGAAGAGTGGGAATACTGTCAGGCTCAAAGGGTATGGCAGGGGCGGCGGTGCTGAACTGCAATGCTGCCCTGCGCAGCGGTTCAGGCCTTGTCAAGGCATGTGTGACTGAAGCCATATACTGTATTGTTGAGTCTATGGCATTGGAAGCAATAACATATGCCTTTGATGAACAAAACATAGATTATGATGAGCTGGACCGGGAATTAATACAATTTTCGGATGTTATTGCCACAGGCTCCGGATGCGCGAATATGAAAAGGTACGGAGAGCTATTGAGGTTCCTGACGGAGAATTCACAAAAACCACTGGTTATAGATGCAGAGGGAATAAACCTGCTGACTCCCGATATATTGAACAATCACAGGCAGATTATGATATTAACTCCCCATTACGGTGAAATGGCAAGACTGATAAATAAGGACCCTGATTATATGAGAGAAAATATAATTGAAAAAGCCGCGGAATTTGCATGCAAATATAATGTTTATCTGGTGCTGAAGGGAGCAAGGACTGTTATTGCCTGCCCCCAGGGGAACAGTTATGTCAATACCACAGGTAATCCCGGTATGGCGACAGCAGGCAGCGGAGATGTCCTGACAGGGATAATTGCTTCGCTTATAGGCCAAAAAATTGAAATCCCGGATGCTCTGAGGGCTGCCGTATACATACATGGTTTGGCCGGTGATATAGGCAGCAGTTGTGCAGGTGAGTATTCCCTCATTGCCGGTGATATTATCAGGTACCTGCCGGAAGCCTTTAAAGCTGTCATGGGGACAGGAGGATGTGTAACTTGAACCATGCGAAAGCAAAAACAGAGCGTAAGAAGAGATGCGAAATACAAAAACTTTCAATACGAAATACAGAAATTTGTATCAAATTGTATCTTTTTATGTATTAATTCAGTATAATAATTAAGTATAGCAGATTTTTTCGATTGCAGGTGAAATGTATGAAAGAAGTAACATTTGATGATTATAGGCAGCATTATCGCTACAAATATGTGGTTGAAAACATTAAGGATGTAATCTGGGAAATGGATGAGAACCTGATTTTTACTTACATAAGTCCGTCGTGTAAGGAAATGTCGGGATATGAAAGCAGTGAATTTATCGGAAAAAGAATGACGGATTTTCTTGTTCCGGAGTCAAGGAATTATGTATTGGATCAATGGAAGAAAAACGCACATAGCAGAAAGTCATGTAATTCAAGAGGGATCATTATGTATGATCTTCAATTCATTTGTAAGGATAAAGGGTTAATTTGGGTTGAGGTTTCTGTTAAACCGGTTTTCGAGGATGATAGATTCCTGGGTTATATCGGTGTTACCCGGGATGTCACTGAAAAGAAAGTACATGAGAATGAGTTAAAAAAATACTATAATGAGCTGGAGACTGCAAACAGAGAGCTTGAGAAGCTTGCGACCTTTGACATGCTGACAGGTGCATACAACAGGCGAAGATTTGAGGAATACGTCAAATCTGCCGTTGATATGAAAGAGATGCACGGCAGCCCTTTTTCAATTATCATATTTGATATTGACTGCTTCAAGCTGATAAACGATATTTACGGGCATAGTTGGGGGGACCGGATTTTGCAGGTAGTAACAGAGATAGTCAAAGCTTCAATAAGAGAAACGGACAAGCTGTTTCGATGGGGCGGAGATGAATTCATCATACTTATGCCCGGAAAGGCCTCCAAAGATGCATATAAGGTTGCGGAAAGAGTCAGGAAATCTATAGAGAAAAACAACTTTGGAATACAACATGATAGAATTACGATAAGCACAGGGGTAGGGGAATACATAACCGATGAAAGCATTGATCAGTTTGTTTCACGGGTGGATGATGCTTTATTAACGGCAAAATCCATCGGGAGAAACAAGGTTGAACTATGCATATAGAGGTTCATTTTTCCATATAACCCAAATTAGCTGATATTTCTTTTGCTGTCAAAACCACACTGGATATTATACTTTTTAAATCCTTTTCTTTTATTCTGTAGCTTGGGCCTGATATGCTTACGGCTGCAATAACCTCGCCATAACAATCAAATATCGGAGCGGCTGCACACGTAATCCCTTCTTCCCTTTCCTCATTATCTATGGAATAGCCTTGTTTTTTTATGATTTCAAATTCTTTTCGCAAACTATCTGCTGTGACAATGGTATTTTCAGTATATTTTATAAAGTTGATTTTACTCAGGGCATGCTCTTGAAAGCTAAGGGGCTTATAAGCTAAAATCGCTTTGCCGCCGCCCGTACAGTACAGGGGAGCCTTTGCCCCAAGCTGAGTAAACATTTTCAGGAGCTTGGTGCTTTCGGACTGAGCAATATATAACACTTCGTATCCGTCTAATACCAACAGGTTACTGGTCTCGTCCACTATTGCCCTTAATTTGTCCAAAAACGGCATGGTAAGGTTCACCAGGGAATATTGGCTTTTGGCCTTGCTGCTTATTCTAAACAGGCCGACACCTATTCTGTATTTCTTGTTTTTTTTGTTCTGCTCAATTATATTGTGCAGCTTTAATGTATTGAGAAGATGATAGGTTGCACTGACTCCATAATTCAGACTGTTGCTTATTTCTGTTAATCCAAGTCCTTTTTCTGATTCAGCCAGTTCTTCCAGAATTTCAATGGCTTTTATAACAGAACCGATGGTTTTTGTGTTTTTCTCGTTATTCTTATCCAATCCTAATCAGCTCCTGATGTGCAATATGATATAATATGCGCTTGCGCATATTATATCATATTAATGCATAAGGTGTCATAAAAGGAATAATATTTTCATGAATGAAACATTTTTTACATTTATGAAAATTAATATTCTAAAAATACGCCTTTGCTGCAGACAAGGCATAGTGCAAATCAGGCATAAACTTAATAAATGCGGGCAAGGACAAGGGCTATGGCGTGAATTATTAAATCTGGCATGGTAATTGCATTACTATAATTAATATATGTTTTACAGGAGAGCGGGGGATTAATTAATGTTAAGCAAAAAGGTAATGGAAAACTATATTCTTATCTTGAAAAGTGAATTAATTGAAGCCCTTGGTTGTACCGAGCCCATTGCAATTGCTTATGCGGCAGCTAAAGCCAGGTCGGTGCTGGGAAAAGCACCGGAAAGGATAGAGGTAGGGTGCAGCGGTAATATTGTAAAAAATGTAAAAGGTGTTGTGGTGCCAAATACCGGAGGGCTTATAGGCATCGATGCTGCGGCTGTTGCGGGAGTCGTGGGGGGAGATCCTGACAGGGGACTGCAGGTTTTGGAAAGTGTTAGGAGGAAACAATACTGTACTGTAAAAAGATTAACCGAGGAAGGTTACTGCAAGGTTTATCATCTAAAGGGAGTGGACAACCTTTATATTGAAGCCAAGGTGTATGCGGGAAATGAATCCGCAGAGGTTTATATTGTAGATGCACATACCAACATAGTTAAAATTGTAAAAGACGGAAAGGTTCTTTTTGAGAATAATAACGGCGGCCGCAAAGACTCCAAATTGTCTGGAGACAAAACCCTTCTCAATATAAAGGATATTCTGGAATTTGCCGAAACGGTTGATTTGGATATACTGCATGAACTCCTTGAAAAACAGGTAACAGTAAACACGGCTATTGCGGAAGAAGGCATCAGGAATGACTATGGTGCCAGCGTCGGAAAAACACTTCTGGAAAACTACGGCAATGATGTAACAGTAAGGGCAAGGGCTATGGCTGCTGCCGGAAGCGATGCCAGAATGAGCGGTTGTTCACTGCCGGTAGTTATTAACTCAGGCAGCGGAAATCAGGGGATTACGGTATCTGTTCCTGTAATTGAGTATGCAAGGGAATTAAAGACAAGTGAAGAAAAGCTCTTTAGGGCATTGATAATAAGCAATCTCGTTTCTATTCATCAGAAAGCCCAAATAGGGAATCTTTCGGCATACTGCGGTGCTGTAAGTGCTGCGGCGGGAAGCGGTGCAGGGATAGCATACCTTAACGGAGGCGGCTATAAAGAGATTTCCAGTACAATCATCAATACAATAGCCAACATAGGCGGTATGGTCTGTGACGGAGCAAAGCCCTCCTGTGCCGCAAAAATATCTTCTGCTGTCGGAGCGGCAATTTTAGGATACCAGCTAAGCGCAAGGGGTAAGGTATTTAGAAGCGGTGAAGGTCTTGTTAAGGCGGAGTTGAGGAAACTATCAAAAGCTTTGGAAGAGTAGGCAAAAAGGGAATGGAAGGCACGGATATTGAAATAATTAATATAATGCTTGATAAATAGGCAAAGATTAATAATCGTTGAGTTTTCTATAGAGAGTAGTAATGCTCATTCCGAGCTTTTCTGCGATTTTCCTCTTCGTCTCGGTAGTATTGCCGTATTTGCTTATAAGCTTTCTTATAAGCTTTTTTTCATATTCTTTGGTAATGTCACCCAAGCTCTTTAAATTATCGATTTCCGGTGATTCAATATTGATGTATTCATCATTATCTTTTTTTGCGTAGTTGGCCAGAAAGTATTCAGGTAAATTCTCTGCAGTGATTTCATCATCAAAGGAAAAATTAATGGCATATTCCAGTACATTCTCCAGCTCTCTCACATTTCCCGGCCAACCGTAGCCCATGAACATTGTTTCTACATCCTTGGAAATGCGCTTTGGAGATTTGTTCATCTTAAGGCATAATTTCTTGATTATGTATTCGGAACACAGGAGGACATCTTCTTCTCTGTCCTTTAAGGACGGCAGGTGCAGGGGTATTACATTTAACCTGTAGAATAAGTCTTCCCTGAATTCGTTATTCCTTACCATTTCCTCAAGGTTTTTATGAGTAGCGGAAATTATTCTGACATTAACATTTATTTGAGCGGAGCCGCCTATCCTGTCAATCTTTTTATCCTGGAGAACCCTGAGCAGCTTTGCCTGAAGATGCAGAGGGAGGTCTGCAATTTCATCAAGAAACAGTGTGCCGTTATTGGCCTGCTCGAACTTGCCTGTTTTGCCTTTCTGACTTGCACCGGTAAATGAGCCTTTTTCATAACCGAAGAGTTCCGATTCGATAAGGTTTTCAGGCAGGGCGGCACAGTTTACCGCAACAAAAGGGCCGTCTTTCCTGTAGCTTGCATTGTGTATGGATCTGGCAAACAACTCTTTGCCGGTACCGCTTGTACCGTGCAGAAATATCGTGGAATCGGATTTAGCGGCTATTTTTGCTTTCTCAATTACGTCCTGCATTATCTGACTGCGTCCGATTATATTCTCGAAGGTCGTTTCTTCATCGCTGTTGTAAGTCATGGCTATGCTGATTATTTCATCCAGAGTATCAAAATTAATTATAGTGGAGACGTTCTTATTATCGAGAATTATATAATTTACTTTATATATGACCTTTATCAGCTTGCCCCCTATTGCCCAGCTGCCTATGACTTCCTTATTGTTGGTATCCTCAGCTTTAAAACCTTTAATAATGCTGCCGATTCTTTTGTTAATAATCTTGTCGGCTGAAAAATTAATATTCAGGGATTTTATTGCTTTGGAATTTATATAAATAATCCGCTGCTCCTTATTCAATATGATAATGCTTCTGTTTATGGAGTTTATGATGCCGTTTATTTCGGCTATGCCCATATTGAGCTTATTCACCATTTTGATGCTTATTATCTCTTTTTCGATGGTTTCCGCAAAATGCTTAAGGATTTCAAGATATTCCTCTTTTTTTTCAACCATAAGCTGATCCTGGGCGGCATTAAAGGATACAAAGCTTACGACACCGATAACATCATTTTCAACTTTTATCGGAAGAATCATGCTTTTAAGCTCTTTGCAGGTATCAGAATTGTTGCAGGTTTGACATATCGGATTTTTTTTATCGTATAGGTTCAACTCTGCTTTTCCGGTTTTCAATACTTTTGCAAATAATGAATTTTCGGGGCTGCTTTCATTAATACGATGGTAAAAGTCTCCTGTTCCTGCGATTCTCAGCAAATGCTCATCTACCACGGTGGTTTCTACATTAAGTATGGATGAAAGCGACTCTGCCAAGGATTGAATTTTATCATCAATAAGTTTCAGATATGACACGGGCACACCTTCCTAAAACCATATTTAACCACTGATATTTGCAGGGTACATTAATAGCTTATCATAAGATGCCTGCAATGGAAAGACATGCGGTGATTCATTCCTTGACTTTAAATGGGATAGGGCGCATAATTAAAGTATAGGTAAATCATAATTTACTAATAGTAAAAAAGGAGGATTTCTATGAAAACCAGGAAACTGTTGATGATTCCGGGACCCACTCCTGTAGCCAGGTCCATCCAGGAACAGATGGGGAGAGAGACTGTTGCTTTTGGAGATCCGGCTTTTGTAAAGGATTTTAAGGAGCTTCTGGAGGATTTGAAGTCTTTGTTTAATTGCAGCGGAGAAGTATTTGTTGTTGCAGGCACCGGCACTATGGGTATGGAAATGGCCATAGCCAATACTACAAAGGCAGGCGACAATGTGCTGATAGTATCTCACGGGTTTTTTGGAGACCGGTTCATAGACCTATGCAGCAGAAAAGGTTTGAATGCAGATGTTATCTCCAGCGAATGGGGCGAAACGGTACCTGTTGAAAAAATTAAAGAAAAGCTGAAAGAGAAAAAATACGCGGCTATGACAGTTACTCATGTTGATACTTCCACAGGGGTTTGTGCGCCGGTTGCGGAAATCGGCAAGATGATGAAGGAATTCCCGGAGACAATTTACATAGTTGATGGTGTTTGCGCTACGGCAGGAGAGCCTGAAGATGTTGACGCCATGGGAATAGATATATTGTTTACAGGCTCACAGAAAGCCTTCGGCGTTGCCCCTGGCCTGACAATGCTCTGGGCAAGCGGGAAAGCACTGGAAAGGCGCAAAAGCCTGGGAAGCATTCCTGAGTTCTACATAGATTTTGAAAAATGGCTTCCTGTAATGAAGGATACGGCCAAGTACTTTGCCACACCGGCTATAAACATGATATGGGCTTTGAAGGAATCGGTGCGTATCATAAAGGAAGAAGGAATAGAAAACAGGTATGCAAGGCATAGAAAAACCGGTACAGCAATGCAGGCAGCATTAGAAGCCCTGGGATTCAGAATATTGGCAAAGGAAGGCTGCAGGGCCGCCACATTATCCAATCCTGTTTATCCTGAAGGAGTAGATGATGCAAAATTCAGAGGACTTCTGGCAGAGGAAGGCATCATGGTGGCAGGAGGACTGGCTGCCTACGCAGGAAGAATGTTCAGGCTGGGCCATATGGGCAATATTGATAAGCATGATATGATATCGGTTATTGCAGCCGTAGAAAGGGCATTATACAGAGCAGGCATGCCTGTGGAGCTTGGGAAAGGCGTAGGAGTAGTACAGCAGCATTTAATTGATAGTTAAAAGATAAACAATAATATTTCTCCATTATTTATTGACAGAATATTCAGTAAGTTATATAATTAAGCTACCCCAAGAAAAGGGACAACCTTAGTAAGGGGGGTGCCCCGCGGGATTAAGCTATTGATTACCTGCTGAAACGAATTGATTTGTTTCAGGAAGGGTACGTGTAGTCCACTGAAAGGCCTTAAGGCCGCTGTTGTTTCGATTTGATCGAACTGTATTTTCAGAAACCCGCTCCTTTTTGAATGACGATTTATATAAGCAGGAATTAGAGCTGAAGCGATGGGGTAAAATTAAATAAGGAGGTAACCTCCATTGCAGGAAACCTCGGGAAATGGATAGGCAATCGTTGTAAAAGTATGTCGCCTGTCCATTTCCCATTTTTGCGTATCATG
>Ga0209605_1000857_pt1 | contig 36508 bp, 28 predicted proteins | sample AD_UKC035_MetaG_FD_184408 | JGI IMG/M metagenome (GOLD analysis project Ga0209605, IMG submission 184408) | Active sludge microbial communities of municipal wastewater-treating anaerobic digesters from USA - AD_UKC035_MetaG (SPAdes) (version 2) | ecosystem: Engineered > Bioreactor > Anaerobic >...
CAATGGCAGCACAAAGCATAAACTTGTTGGCTTGTTTGATGCCACGTGTGTAAATTCTACGCATACCGGTGAAGTTGATTAATGTACCCAATACAGGTTCTACAGTACTGCTGCGAAGTTTTTTCATGCCTTTGGCTTGGCAGTTATTCTTGCAACTTCTATTTTTAGCTTGTGATACAAACAGCATGTAATGAATAAGTTGAAATGGTTTTTTCACAGGCTGACGTTAACAGGAACTAATTGAATCACAACTTGTACAAAATGCCACATAAGTCCGTTACGTAGAAAAGAGGCAACGACATTTTTATTTAATTCAGTGTGTAAGGACTCAAATTATAATTACAGTTAAAACTCAGTGACATATAATGCCTTGGGTGAATTTTCAATAAAAATACCGAGCCAAAGTCAGATCCCAATATACAGGGCTGTAGTCAATAGTTTGGGAGATATTATAGTGCCCTTTGTGAAACCCTTGTGACCATAGTGGTTAAATTGTGCAAGCCTTTTTTTACCACAAAGTTCACAAAGATTTAAGTACAAATGGGTGAGTGGGAGTAGCGTGAAAAACAACATCTGCTTATTATTACAGAGTTCCTGACCATTGGCAGATAATCTATGTGAAGTCGAAGTAAGTACAGCTTATTTTGCCCGGTACACTTTGCATGAGAATATGTGCCACGTCCTTGTTTAATGTATTTTCATAAATTTGTCATACTGATACCATCGACTTAAAACCGATTCTGTGCAAATTCGTCAAGAAAACAAAACTTACCATGACAGCCAACCCCATCCTCTTCACCCTTACCGGTCTCTCTTATTTGGCCTTACTTGTCATCAATCTCTACAAGCCCAAAGGGACGGGGGACCAACTGGTGGGTTGGGGATTAATCGTATTTGGGGTATTGGCGGCTTATGTGGTATGCAGTTTGATGCTCACCATACAGGTGGCGTACAAAGGAGGGTTTGGCTGGATAGCAGAAACTAAGGTAAAAAGAAATATCATTGTAGGATTGATGTGGCTGTGTCTGATGGCAGGGGTGGTTCATGTAAGTTTGATCAATGTGGATTGGAAGGCAGCCGGTACGGCCAATGGCTTTGGGCTTGTGATGGTACATTATGGAGCCATATGGCTGCCACTATTGATGTTGGTGCCTTATGCCATTATGGTGAATCCGGATTGGCAAAGTGGGGCTTATGCTGCTATTTATAAGTTGATGTTGTTGATGGGGTGTATTATTGGCCTTACTTTTCATTTTACACCCAGGCAACAATTGGGCAAGTGGTTTAAAGATCAAAAGGCCATAAAGGAAATGCATTACGAAAAGGCCATGAAGGACATAGCCTCTTCGATCGAACCCCGTTGGCTGTTGTACGACATGTTGAACCATGATGATGTGCGCATTCAAAAGGCCGCTATAGATAAATTGGTATCCTTGAAAAATTTGGAGCCGCAGTTGGTTGAATTGTTAAACAACTATGAATCCAGTGCTGACTACCTGTATGTGTACGCGTTTTTAGAAAAATATGAGGTTAAGGAGCCTGCATTGTTTGTGGAACCTTTGAACAAGACCATCAGTAGGGTGGCAGAAGAACTCAAATATCGCCCTCAAAGTTTTGGTTCGGAAGAGGATTTTTTGAAGTTGTTGAACGTTGAGGGTCTATGTCGTGTCCTGGACGAACAGTTTAGTGCCAACAAGGCAGAATTTCTCACCAACATGTTAAAAGTAAAAGCTGAGCTTGAAACGACACCCAAGCCCGAATACGTGGCAATTTGTAATCAATACAAGGTAGCGGTAAACAACTGGTTAAATAAGAATGGAGGACAGCGTTAACTTAAAAATGACCCCACACAACGGCATCATTGAAATCCACACCATTGAAAACAAAGGCAACAATGCCTATGAGATGGGCCTGCTCACAGCACATTTTGTATTTTATGCCGATTGCCAGCAACTTAAGGTCTGGCTCCCCAAAACAGACTCTCCAAAATGGGATTATGGCAGTTACCGCATTGTAAACACATCCACACACACCATCGTGGAAAGTGGCCAAGTAGAAACCAAGGTTAGCGGCAACACCCAAATGTTGTTTGATACACTGGGATTTCCGGAAGGAGAATATTTGCTTGAAATTGAAAGTCCCAAAGGCGGCCTACATTGTTTGCATTTTCAGAAGCACGTGGAAGGCTTTATACCTAAAAACCTTAAACCTGCTGAGCCACCAAGCACAGATGACACCATGCGGGAGATGTTTTGGTAGAGAAAAATGGAGGGAATTAATTCTACAGTTAAATTAATAAAAGTCAATAGCTACTCGGGGTCAGGATAGCACCATACACATTTGTTACTCTAAAATGGAACCGATTATCTTGTTGCTGGCAGTTTAACTATGTAAAATGATCCATTATCCTCTTTCTGTAATTTCACCTGTCAGGCGGAATTATCAATAACCCTACTTAATCCTTAATAAAATTTAATGAAGTATTATATCCTTCACTATTAAGCATTACTGTATGGGCTCTGCCTCGTTGCCTCTTTATTCTTTAGGCTTGCAGCCTATTTCAATGTTACCTCTCACCTCATCTAACTTCTACTTACAGGTCGCCATGGTTGATGGTACGTTTGCACCCCCTGTAAGGTTTAGTATTATTTTTAATTGTGTGTAATTTCACCTAAGAACAATTCCCCCTTCACCTTCAGCCTGCTAGTCGTTAGTCAGTGTTAACATAAACCTTGCAATACTCTTCTTATTCAAACCCGTAATCTCAGCTATCTCTTCGCTGGTTTTTCCGTCAGTGGCAAGCAACCTAACCCTTATACCCATCTGCTTTTTATATTCCCTCATTTCACCATAAGTATCAAATGTTTTATTATATAGTTTAAAAGCAGCTACATGTGTTCCCTCTTTTTTAATAAATTTCTCTTGCGCTTTAGGTTTGCTTACCTGCTTATCCTCCTTTATACCATCAATTAAATTAAGCAAATCCTTCTTTGCGCTTTTATCAGCATGTAGCTTCATGGGTTTTTTATAAAACCCTTTGCTTTTTAATAAGCGCAATACCCAATCGTAACTCAATTCAGTAGCCTCAACTATATCCGCTACCGATGTGCCTTCCTCATACATCCGAAAAATCATCTCATTGCGGTTGCCGTTTCGTTTAGCCATACAATAATTATTTGGTCCTCAATTAACAAAATTTATGGTTGTTACACTACAAAGGTAAAAATAACATCCTCATTCCTCATTTTACTTTTTGCTTTAAAAAAAGTACTTAATAGCGGGCTCTAAAAAACCTGGGCATTAAAAAAAAATAAAAAAATGTAACCTACTCCCGTTAAAGACCTCATAAAACGTCAAACACCCCATGACACGTCAACAAAAAAATCAACAAGTAATGGGCAACTCAGTTGCACAAACAAACGCTAACTACAAACCAACCTGGGAAGGTTCCGAACTCTTCAACGAGTCAGATGCCCAGCACCGCGAAAACCTTATTCAGATTCAAAACTGGGAACAAAAACAAGCAGAGGCCGCAGAACTAAAAGGTCTTGTCCGCGACAAAAACATCTTACGCACAATTATAGCAGGTAATGCCTCGCGCATTGTATCCGGTATTAAAGCGTATGCCATGTCCGTTAACGATCAACAACTTCACTCTTCAGTTGCTCCCTACTCACCATCTGTACTTTCACTTCGCCTCTCCGACACTAAATTTGCTACAGCCATTGGCAGCATCAAATCCATTGCCGATACCAACGCTGCATCTATTCTTCCTTTCGGTATCACAGCACCAATGCTCACTGCATTCGCTGCCGATGTTACTTCCTTCCAGGCAATTGCCCCTAAGCCAAAAGCATTGCGTGGTCAGCTAAAAGCATACACTGCCAACCTTAAAAAGGCTGTTAAAGACATGCTCGAGTACCTTAAAGCAAACATGGATAACCAGGTTCGCTCACTCTTCCCCGCTACCGATTTTGAAGCTGCATACTTTAACTCACGCAAAATCTATAACTATAACGAATCAGTTACAGGCATCAAAGGCACCATCACAAACATCGAAAACGGCAAGGCTATACGCAACGCCATTGTAGAAATGATAGATTACCCTCTCGTTGGCGAAAACAGCATCCGTTCAACCAACGCAGCAGGCAACTACCACTTCAAAAAAGTTAGCCTTACAAAAGCAACCATCCGCGTTCGTGCAAATGATTTTGCCACGGCCGAGTTTGAAGTTAACGTTACCAAAAACAGAATCACCGATTTTGATATCCAACTAACTCCAGCTTTAGAATTGGTTCCTGTAACTGCATAAAACATAATTTTCTATACCATAGTTTTTATTATCCCCGCCTCTCTTTAAAGGGTCGGGATTTTTTATTTCGCAACCCTCTCAGCCTTTTTTATGGAATTAATCAATCCACTGCATCTAACTCCAAAACAAATAAAAAACATAAGGTATATGAACAAAATTATTTTAACAGCACTTATCCTTAGTGCCTCTCAGCTAATTGCAGCTACCGAAAAAAAAGTAAAATCAACCATTAAAAACGTAACAGTATTTACACAAGGCGCACAAGTGTTTCGCACAGGCAACATCACACTTGCACCGGGCATTACACAAGTAACGCTCACAGGCATATCACCCCAGGTAAACCCTGCCAGCATACAAGCTGGTGGCAAAGGCAACTTTATTGTACTCGATGTTAAACATCATATAGAATACCCCGAGCCCCCCGCACCCGAACCAAGCAAACTGCCGGTTGCCGTATTACGCGAAATAAAATTTTTAGAAGACTCAGTTTCCGAACTTGCTTTTGATAACAACGAACTTGAAGATAAAAAAAGCGCATTGCTCTTAGAAAAAGACATGATACTTAAAAACAAACTTTCTAAAGGCGAAGGCAAAAGCGATTCGCTTGCTGTCCTCAAACAGGCAATGGAGTTTTTCAGAATCAAGCTCGATGATATTAACACACAACTAAGCAGAATTAGCCGCCAGGAAAGAAAAAATAAACTCACAGAAGAAAGAATTACCGCCCGCCTCACCGATTTAAGAACCTACAAAGCAAAAGAAGAAGACCCCAAAAAATATGCACCCGATAACCAAATTATCATAACCGTTAGTGCCGATGAAGCTGTGGCAGGAATTATAGAAGCAAGCTACATGGTTACTACTGCCGGTTGGGTTCCATCTTATGATTTGCGCTCAGGCTCGGCACTTGCCCCCATGCAACTTACTTACAAAGCCAATGTTTACCAAAACACAGGCGAAGACTGGAATGATGTAAAACTTAAACTCAGCACATCTAACCCCAACAAAGGAAACATTAAACCCGAGCTGCCTGTGTGGTACCTAAATTATTATGTACACAAACCTGCAGCATTATATAAAGGTGCAAGAGAAGGCTCAACATTAAACGCTGTAGCAGATGCTTACAAATCAAAAAAAGATATGGATGAAATGAATGAATTGTCTCCTGCCCAGTCAGCAGCCAATTATTCGCAACTGATAGAAACGATGACCAACGTAGAGTTTAACATCAAATTAGATTACACCATTCCTTCCGATGGAACCAACCGTATGGTATCTGTTAAAACTGCTGAGTTACCCGCACGCTATTACCATTACCTGGTTCCTAAATTAGAGAGCGAAGCATTCTTGCTTGCAAAAATTACCGGGTGGGAAGAATTGAATTTGCTGCCGGGCAATGCCAATGTTTTTTACGAAGGAACCTATGTAGGCGCTACTGTTTTAAATCCATCAGTAATAAACGATACACTGCAGTTGGCTTTAGGCAGAGATAACGGTATTGTAGTAACACGCACCAAAATGCCTGTAAAAGAAAGCAATAAACTACTCGGCAATGAAATTACAAAAACCATTGCCTACGAAATAAGAATGAAAAATAACAAAAGCCGCACTATTAATTTAATGGTTGAAGACCAGGTACCTGTTTCGCAAAACAAGGATATAAAAGTAGAACTGAAAGAAAAAGGCAAAGCAGATTACAACGAAACCATAGGATTGTTAAAATGGACAGTAAATGTTGACTCTAAAGAATCAAAAACATTAAAGTTTGCTTATGATGTTACATTTAATAAAGATATGCCGCTTAGCCTTTATTAAAATATTAGTTGAGAGTAAATAGTTCGGAGTTCGGTGTACACACACGGTGTACACCGAACTCCGAACTATTTATTCCTCCCGAAGTTTCGGGAGCCTGAACTACAAACCCTGAACTCTGAACAAAAAACTCAAAACCCAAATTCCTTACCTTCATGCCGTGTTTGCGGTAATAGATATAGAAACAACTGGTGGCAGTCTTGCACAAGGCAGCCGCATTACAGAAATTGGTTGCGTAATTTTTGATGGCGAAAAAATTGTAGAAGTATTTTCTACACTTGTTAACCCTGAATGCAACATTCCTCCCTTTATTACCCGCCTCACGGGTATATCAAACCAAATGGTAGAAAATGCTCCCCGCTTTTTTGAAGTAGCGGAGAAACTTGTAAAACTAACCGAAGGAAAAATTTTTGTTGGACACAATGTCCAGTTCGATTACGGACACATTAAGCATGAATACAAAATGCTTGGTTATAGATACGAGCGCGATACTTTTTGTACCTGCCGTATTAGTCGAAAACTTTTGCCTGGTTACTCATCATATAGTTTGGGTAACCTCACAAAGCTGCTCAGCATACCCTTACAAAACCACCACCGCGCACAAGACGATGCCGTTGCCACCACAGAAATTTTAAGGCGCTTAATCCTTGAGCATGGCATTAAAGTAGTAACCTCACTTAAAAAAGCAGGCAAAGAGCCCGATCTTAACGAGCTGCTCGAAAGCAACACGCTTAAAGACCTTCCCGAAAAAACCGGTGTGTATTTCTTTTATGATCATGAGGGTAACGTTATCTATGTGGGTAAAGCCAACAACATTCGCAAACGTGTTGTTTCGCATTTCAGAAACAAATCTGCAAGCAAAACACTGCACATGCGCTCGCTTCTTGCCGATATCGACTACGAACTTACCGGCAATGAACTAATGGCATTGCTCATAGAATCTGCCGAAATAAAAAAACATCAGCCGCGCTTTAACCGTTCGCAACGCAGAATGGAGTATAAGTTTGGCGTATATGATGAGTTAACTAAGGACGGATACATTGAATTGGTAATTGACAACATACGTGAAAACACGCGACCGCTTGCATGGTTCGGATCCGCTAAAGATGCCAAAACATATTTAGAAAAAATTACCGAACGGTTTAATTTATGCAAACGCTTTACAGCCTTGCAGCAAATAAATGGTGCATGTTTCAGGCATCAGCTTAAAATGTGCAACGGTGCCTGTGTGGGAACTGAAACACCCTATGATTACAACCAACGGGTACAAGAGTTTATGAGTACACTCGAAATTGCACTCCCCGATGTTCTATTAATTGACAAAGGCAGAGAAGAGGATGAAAAATCAGCCATATTGATTGAAGATGGAATTTACAAAGCACGTGGTTTTTTTAATCCGGCTTACATCACACATCCTCACGACATTAAAAATCATTTACAAAAGGTTGATTTCCATCCCGATTTTCATCACATACTGCGCTCAGCCATAAACCGGAAAAAATATTTTAAACTAATTGAATTGAATAAAGTGCAGGAGTTGCTATGATTTTAATAAAGCAATACAATACCTCTCACGGAATTTTTAAAACTGCGCATCCTCAAACTGAAACAGAGTTTCAAAATTATTTTGATTTGCGCTACCGCATCCTAAGGCAGCCATGGAACCAACCGCGTGGTACCGAACGTGATGTAAACGAAAACGAAAGACACCACTTTATTTTGGTAAACCATAAAGATGAAATTGCAGGTGTGTGTTGTCTGCAAAAAAATTCTGAAACAGAAATGCAATTGCGTTATATGGCTATTGATAATGCATACAGCGGAAAACAGCTTGGTAATTATTTAATGATGGCTGCCGAGGAAAAAGCAATAGCGCTGGGTATGAAAACCGTTTTTTTACAAGCAAGAGAAAATGCAGTGAACTTTTACAAGCGCAACGGTTATCACATTATAGAAAAAACTTTTTTATTGTTCAACTCAATTCAGCATTTTAGCATGGTCAAGAAATTATAGCCGTATTAATTTGTTTGAGTTGAAATAATGATAGGAAAAAAGAAAACTGTAAAAAGACGTTCGAGTTCTTCGGCTTATCGCGAGGCCAAAGTTTTTTTTGAACAAAAGCGTAGGCTGAAACATTTTTTGCGCGATGCCTCTTTCATAATTGTTGGTATTCTGTCAGCAGGTTTTGGCTTAAAAGGGTTTCTGTTACCTAATCATTTTATTGATGGAGGAGCCACAGGCATCTCTTTGTTGATTTCTGCTGTATCCAACGTGTCGTTATCGTTGCTTATAGTTGCCATAAACATTCCTTTTGTTATTCTCGGTTATAAAGTAATAGGAAGAATATTTGCTATCAGAACCGCTCTTGCAATTGTGGGGTTGGCAATATTTATTACTGCTATTCCTTACCCCATTGTTACTCAGGATAAATTATTGGTGGCTGTTTTTGGTGGGTTTTTTTTGGGCGTGGGCATTGGGCTTGCGGTAAGAGGTGGTTGTGTTATTGACGGTACTGAGGTGCTTGCGTTGTATTTAAACAGAAAATTTTCTATTTCAATGGGAGATGTTATTCTCATCATTAACATATTTATTTTTGGAGCGGCTGCTTATGTTTTTTCGTTTGAAACAGCATTGTATTCTATACTCACCTACATGGCAGCATCCAAAACGGTTGACTTTATTATTGAGGGTATTGAGGAATACACCGGAGTAACAATTATATCAACCAAGAGTGAGGAAATGCGCAAAATGATTATTGCAGATATGGGCAAAGGTGTTACTATTTACAAAGGCAAACGTGGCTTTGGCAAGCATGGCGACCAGCTTGGCGAAATGAATATTGTTTTTACCGTGGTAACTCGGCTAGAGATTAATAAGCTAAATGCTTTTGTAGAAAATATAGATCCTAATGCCTTTGTAATTATGAGCAGCATTAAAGACATTAAAGGTGGGATGATTAAACGCAGACCATTGAAGGAATAAAAAGCTATTCCGCTAAATCAAAACGGCATTTGCACTTGAAGAACACAGAAGAAAAACTTGTATCAAAATTTTAAGTGCTCCGTGAAGATTTATATATCGGAAAGCATTCTCATTTCTTTGGCACCGAAAAACTATACCTCTTTCGGAAAATAAATTTACTTACTACAATTTCTCCCTCCATTTTTAACTTGCTGCCTGAATTGGAAAAAATTTCTGTAATTCCTGCCAATGCAAGTTTTGGAAAATGCGCAAGCTTGGGCTGTACTTCAAAAGGTAAAGCAATATTACTGCTTGCTGCTATTTTTTGTTTGCCTGCCAATCCAATTTTAGAGATAAGTGAGTCATCCAAAAAAACTTTAACATTCATCCTTTTTATATTAACTCCATAATTATTGGGGTTATGTACGTTTAGGTTAAACATCATTTTCATATCAGGGCTTAGTTCTGTAAAGCTTACCTTATCAATACCTTTTACTTGAGGCGCTTTTAACGAAATACAGCCCGATATTAGGCAGGCAAGTGCAACTGTTGAAAAAATTTTAAACATTTTATTTCCGGTTTTGGGATTAAACGGCAAAGAAATATTTTAATTTGAAAAGAGCGCTTTTCAGAGGCAATAACTTCATTTTTCAGTTGCTCACCCGTTCTGTTTAAGCCGCACTTAGGTATTCTAATGACGTCTTTGTGAATTTTTTGGCACAATATTTTCTAATCATTTTTCAATCACCTGTCAAATCAATTTTAACCTAATATTCTGAAGTATGCGTCAATTAAAAATTACATCGTCTATTACCAACCGTAACGATGGTTGTTTAGAAAAGTACCTCAACGAAATTTCAAGAGAAAATATTTTAACTGCCGATGAAGAGGCTTTACTTGCGCAACGCATTAAGCAGGGCGACAAACCTGCAATGGATAAATTAGTAAAGTGCAATTTGCGTTTTGTGGTAAGTGTTGCCAAACAATACCAGGGGCAGGGTATGAGTTTGAGTGATTTAATTAACGAAGGCAATTTAGGTTTAATTAAAGCAGCGCATAAATTTGACGAAACCAAAGGTTTTAAATTTATATCCTATGCAGTATGGTGGATAAGGCAAAGCATAATGATGGCTTTGGTGGAAAAAGTACGTACTGTGCGCATTCCGTTTAACCAGGTAAACACACTGGGAAGAATAAAACGTGTGCAGCATGAGTATGAACAACAGTTTAATCGCGAACCTAATTTATACGAACTTTCCGCAGAACTGCAATTGGATTTTAATCACCTTAAGGATGTGATGCGAAGCAGTTCGTTTCCGGTTTCTTTAGATCAGCCTATAAATAGCGATGAGTCTGATACTTCTTTTGGTGATTTAATGGAAGATAAAAATGTAGATCCTACCGATGAAGTAGTAAACCGTGAGAGTGTGCATTATGATGTTAATCGCACGCTGAAAAATTTAAAACCACGCGAAGCTCAAATTTTAAAAATGTTCTATGGTATTGGTTTTATAGAACAGTTATCAATAGAACAAATTGCCGATAAACTTGAGCTCACGCGCGAACGTGTGCGCCAGGTAAAGGAAAAAGCAATAAGAAAATTAAAAGCAAGCAGTTCTACCAAGGTTTTACGCCTGCATCTTGCTTAACAATATTTAAGATCCGGTTTGGTTTTAGTTATCTAAGAGGCAACCTCAGAAAAATAAAGTAACTCTTCAGTTCATTGCGTGAGCAATCGATATTACCCCCTCTTCTGAAAATGATTAACCTCATAATAATCGTGGTTGCCTCTTAGCTTTTTATTAAACTAACTTTGAAAGCACAGATCAAGATGGTTTGTTTTTTAACTCTTAATCCACCCACCCCCCAATTCCCTAACTCGCTCCTAAATTTCATAACTCTCAGTTTTCTTCAAACAACATTCCCTCCTTTAATGCATAAGCCGATAGGGTAACCTTTTTTATGCCGATTTTTTTTACAACGTACATAAACAAAATGGAAGCGATAACAATCATATCTACACGCATTTCAATTAATCCTTTCATCTGTTTTCTTTCTGCTGCATTTGAGTTGAGCAACTGGTTATGTACTGTAAGGTATTGCCGCAGTGGTATGTCAAAAGAGTTTTTCTCGGTTAGTTCTTCAAGATTGCTAAACTGATGCAAACACATTTCGGCAAATGTTTCAAAAGAGCCTGCCGAACCTACCAGTTCGGTTATTGAAATATGATTATCGTTTATAAAAGAAAGCATGGGTTGCAACGTAGCATATAAGTGCTGTTCTATTTTTGCTACTTCGCTTATTATGATAGGGTCGTGGGGTTTAAATTTTTCAAGCAGGAGGGCAGCGCCAAGTTCAAAACTTTGCTTCCATACTATTTCTTTGTTTGTGCAAATAATAAATTCTGTACTGCCCCCACCAATGTCCATAATAATAACAGGAGCAACCGGCAAATTAACGGCATGGCTAACACCTTTGTATATTAGCTCAGCTTCACGGTTACCATCTATCAGTTGAATATGTATGCCTAAAGATTGTGCATCAATTAAAAACTGCTGCCCATTAGTTGCATTACGCAAAGCAGCAGTACCATAGCATTTTATATTACTTACATTATGCAATTGCAACAGGGCTCTGAACTGACGCAACGCATTAAGCCCCCTGGCATAGGCATTTTCTTTTATTACATTGTTATCTATGCCCCCTTCACCTAATTTAACTGCAATGTTTAATTTGTGTAGTATGTTAAATGTGCCATCATCTAAAATATTAGCAATAAGCAAATGAAAAGTGTTAGTGCCGCAGTCTATTATCCCAATTCTCATATTGGCTGCAAGTTAAGAAAAGGGCTCGAAGAGTTAATGCGCTCTCTTTTTCTTTGCCGAAGGCATTTCGGTATAAGGGCCAAATTTGTGTTGCTCTTGCGAAAATTTATCAGCATAAGGAGCAAAAGAGAAATCGAATGGTTTTTTAGAGATGTCGGCAGCATAATCTTTGCTGTGGTCGTTAACAGGCCGTGGGTTGCTATTAATGTAGGCAGCCACGTCCCATGCTTCTTCATCGGTTAATACGGGGTTGCTATGCGTAACTGGATAGGGCATGTTGTATTTTACAAAGCCTGCAAGTTTAGACACCCTGTACAGGGTAGCCACTGCATTGTAACTACTGACTCCCCACAATGGCGGGTAGTAAAAATAATCTTCTTCTGTTGCGGTACCGCCTTGTTGTTTGGTTTCATCTTTAATGGCATCGGCATATAAAATGCCCTCTCCATTATTGCCATGGCAGCGGGCACAATGTTTTTTGTAAACAGCCTCGCCATTTTGGGGGCTTGCAGCACGGTCTATAAACAAGGGAGGCTTAATTGCGCCTGAGCCATGTAATTTATTTTCTTTTTTTACATCCTTACCCAACCAATTTACATATGCAACTAGTGAGCGCATTTCTTTGCCTGCTGTATCTAAACTTTGCCCGTTGAGGCTGCGCAAAAAACATTCGTTAATTTTTTGGGGGGTATTAAGCACTGCTCCTGCCCGGGGTAAGTACATGGGATAGGTTGTAGCAACTACAGCAAGGTTGTTTCCATAGGGACGGGTGCCTGCATCTAAGTGGCAGTTTTGGCAATTTAATCCGTTATGTGATTTGGATACAAGCCCGTTGGGGCCAAAATATTTGGAAGTGTGTATGAATAACTGATGCCCGTAAGCAATTATTTTACCTTCCTCGGTATTTGGAATGGTAGACAAATCGGGCGCTACATAAAGGTTTTCAGGAGCAAAAAGTTCGGCAATTGCAAGCGAGTCGTACTCGTTAAGCGTGTTATGGTTTTTGTTTTGTGAGCAGCCCGAAATAAATGCTTGCAATGAAAATATAAAGCCCGCAACAACTGCCAGAATACTTACAGTTTTTACTTTTAATAATTTAGAAATGCCCGATTGGATTATGTTGCTTTGGTTTTGCATGGCTGTAAATTTATCATACAAATGAAATGATTTTTTTAAGAAGGAACTCCATCATGTATAATAAGTTTGGCGAATGGTGTTGATAATCATTTTTAAAATGCTGTTGTATAGTTTTTACTTTTGCAAAAAATAAATAATGATAGCTGTAGGAAAAACGCTTCTTAGTGATGATGTGATTGAGGAAAAATTTGTATGCGATTTGCAGAAGTGCAAAGGAGCCTGCTGTGTAGAGGGTGTTAGCGGTGCACCACTTAGTAAAGAAGAGACTAAAATACTGGAGGATATTTATGATAAAGTAAAACCATACCTGACAGAGCGCGGATTGAAAGCTATTAAAAAATATGGCTTACACCTAACAGATGATGATGGCGATTTGGTAACGCCATTGGTAAATGGCAATGAGGAATGTGCTTACACTATTTTTGAAAACGGTATGGCATTATGCGGCATTGAAAAAGCGTGGAAGGATGGTGTGGTTGATTTTCGTAAGCCTGTATCGTGTCACTTGTATCCCATAAGAATTACTGAGCATAAGAATTACGATGCAGTTAATTATAGCGAGTGGGATTTGTGTGCCCCTGCTTGTAAGCTTGGAAAGAAATTGAAAGTGCCGGTGTATAAATTTTTAAAGGAAGCGCTGGTGCGTAAATATGGACCAGAATGGTATAACGATTTGGAGAAGGTAGTGGAAGAAATGGAAAAAGCAGAGAAATAATCGGTTTGTTTTTTTGTAACGATAGTGCCCTGTTATTTTGTAAGTAAACAAAATTATAATACTTTTTACAATCAACTTATCATTCTAAGTTTTCCCTTTTAAGAAAGCTAAAGTTGTTCAACTGAAACAATTCTCAAAGGAATAAATCTTACCTTTGGCATCCCATGTTACAGAGTAAAACAGTGGCCTTTCATACGCTTGGTTGCAAGCTAAATTTTGCCGAGACATCTACTATTGCTCGTCAGCTTAAAGTAGAAGGCTATACAAAGGTTGATTTTAAAGATGCTGCAGATGTTTATGTGATTAACACATGCAGCGTAACTGAAAATGCTGATAAAGAATGCAAGTTGATTGTTAACCGGGCGCTTGCTAAAAATGCAAATGCTTTTGTTGCCATTATTGGATGCTATGCACAATTAAAACCGGAACAAATTGCAAATATCAAAGGTGTGGATGTGGTGCTGGGGGCTACTGAAAAATTTAATATTTCTAAGTACATAACAGAGAAAAAGAATAAAACAGAAATTTTTTCGTGCGAAATTGCCGATGCAACGCAATTCATCAGCAGCTATTCTGCCGGTGACCGTACGCGTGTTTTTTTAAAGGTGCAGGATGGCTGTGATTACAATTGTTCTTTTTGCACCATACCACTCGCACGAGGCAAAAGCAGAAGTGATAGTGTGGAAAATGTTATTGCACGTGCTAACGAAATTGTTTCACACGGTGCAAAAGAAATTGTTTTGACGGGGGTTAACCTTGGCGATTTTGGGAATGATGATGGCGAAAATTTTTATCATTTAGCAAAAGAATTGGATAAAATAGAAGGATTGGAGAGAATAAGAATTTCTTCTATTGAACCCAACCTTCTTACCAATGAAATTATTGAATGGGTAAGTGCATCAAAAAAATTTGTCCCTCACTTTCACATACCTTTGCAAAGCGGTAGCAACAAAATTTTAAAACTAATGCGCAGGAGATATTTGCGTGAGTTGTATGCACAGCGGGTAGAAAAAATAAAGTCACTAATGCCGCATTGTTGTATTGGTGTTGATGTTATAGCCGGTTTTCCGGGTGAAACGGAAGAAGATTTTTTGGATACATATTACTTTTTAAACGAATTAGATATTTCTTACCTACATGTGTTTACCTACAGCGAACGGGATAACACTCATGCTTTGTTATTAGATGGTGTTGTTGATATGGCGGAAAGAAAACGAAGAACAAATATGCTGCGGATTTTATCTGAAAAAAAACTTCACGCATTTTATGATGAGCATATTGGAAAAACATTGCCCGTGCTTTTTGAATCGGATAATAAGAACGGATTCATGCATGGCTTTACAAATAACTATTTGAAAGTTAAAACACCTTTTGATGTTGCGTTAATTAACCAAATAGTTTTTTGCAAAACAGAATCAGTTGATGCAGATGGTGAAGTAACAGTAACTGTATTACAACCTGAATTTTCAGAAGCCAGATAATATTATGTATCCGACACTTTCTTTTTTGCTTAAAGATTTATTTGGATGGGACATAGCCTTGCCTATACAAACTTTCGGTTTAATGATGGGGCTCTCCTTCTTACTTGCAGCTTACGTTTTAATGATTGAGTTAAGGCGAAAGGAAATGCAAGGGCTAATTGAACCAACCACCATCACTTACACCAAAGGATTGCCGGTTTCAGCAAGTGATTTAATTACTTCTTTTATAATTGGATTTTTAGTTGGTTTTAAAGTAGTAGAAGGTTTTTTTCATTATGCCGATGTCGTTGACAACCCACAAGAATTTTTGTTGTCAGGCAGAGGAAATTTAGTGGGTGGCATTGTTGTGGCTACTGCGTTTGTCTATTTCAAATACCGCGAAAAAGAAAAGCAAAAACTTGCAGAACCCGTTACAGTTAACGAAACTATTTTTCCGCATCAGCTTATCACCAACATCACTTTTATAGCAGCCATAAGCGGTATACTTGGTGCAAAAACATTTCATCAGTTAGAAAATATTGATGATTTTATGCAAGACCCTATTGGTTCAATTTTTTCTTTTAGCGGATTAACTTACTATGGCGGACTGATTTGTGCGGCTATTGCAGTTTTGTGGTACGCCAATAAAATTAAGGTAAAACCACTACTGATGTGCGATGCCGCTTCGCCCGCACTTATGCTATCATATGCAACAGGTCGTTTGGGTTGTCATTTGTCAGGTGATGGAGATTGGGGAATTGTGAACGCTGCTCCAAAGCCTTCCTCATTAAATTTTTTGCCAGACTGGATGTGGGCTTACGGCTACCCTCATAATGTATTGAACGAAGGGGAAAAGATTATTGGTTGCCAAGGAAGGTTTTGCCATGAGTTAGTGCCTCCTGTGTTTCCAACTCCTTTTTACGAAGTAATTATGTGTCTTGTGTTGTTTGCATTTTTGTGGAGCATCCGGAAAAAAATTACAATACCAGGTGTTTTGTTTTGCATTTACTTAATTGTAAATGGCATTGAACGATTTTTTATTGAACAGATAAGGGTAAATACTCAGTACCATATTTTGGGGAAAGCGATAACACAGGCTGAACTTATTTCAATAGCTTTAATAATGGTTGGCGCTGCCGGTATTTTTGTTTTGAGAAAAAGCAAAGCATCTCAATCCTGAGTAAATTAATGGAGCAGTTAAAAAAAAGAAAACGATGGTGGTATGCCGTTTTCATATTTGTGTTTTTTCTTGCTGCACTTGAAGTTACAGGTAGAATTTATTTGAAATATTTTTTACAAAAATCAGCAACTCCAAAATTCCGTTTTAACAGCTTTAGAATTTATGAGCATGTGCCAGGCTTTAGAGAGGGAGATAAAAGCGGAAATTGGATTGAAATTAACCAGCAAGGTTTTAGACGCAGCAGTGATGTGGTGATGCAAAAGCCGTTAAACACATTAAGAATTTTTTTAATGGGCGCATCATCGGCTCATGGCATTTCATCTGCCGCTCCTTTTCCTTTGAGACATATTTATAATAATGAAACAATAGATGTTTTTCTTGAAAACTTGTTGGAGAAAGAATTTAAGGAAAAAAATATTGAGGTGATTAATGCTGCCGTAACAGGATACCAGTTTTTTCAGCAGACAAACTATTTAATGAATGAAATTGTAAAGTACGATCCTGACATGATTATTTTTTTTGATGGTACTAACGATTGCTACATATCAAACCCGGCTTACAATTATTTTGACGGGAATAAATTTCAGTTTTGGAAAAAGCGATTGCAGCAGCCAGCAGTATCTGGCATTTTTGATTATACCATGTTATGGTGTTCTAAATTTAGCGGATTTGCAAGAGGTTATATTTCGTGGAAAGGAATAAAGGAAGCAGAAGAAATAACTTCATCAAATCCATCTTACCTGAGAGAAATAAGCAAGGAAAGCCGCTTAACCGATCAAGGAGAGGTAGCTCATAAAACATGGCTTCCTGTATTGCAAACTAATTTTAATATTTTAAAGCAACATAAAATTAAAACTGTTTTTGCATTACAGCCTATGCTTGTTTTGCGCAATCAGGCACTTTTAAGTAAACTAGAAAAAGATTTTGGTTTTACAGACCAAAACTGTGTGAATGTTTATGGTAACGTAACCAAGCAGCTTGATTCAATTTGTGCAGTAAACCAAGTTGCATTTATTGATTGCAATACTTTTTTTAATGACACATTGTTAAAGCAGAAACAGTTGTTTATTGATTACTGCCATTTAACTCCTGATGCAAATAAGGTAGTTGCTGAGAGATTATTTCCTGAAATACGAAAGCAATTTACTGAATAGCAATTCGGGAATAAATAAAATGCGCGGTAAGAAAAATTTTCACCGTGTATTTTATTTATGGTTAAACGAACTACTTTACTCCGTCTTCACCACCTTAAAAGTTTTCTTTTCAGTTCCATTCATCACCTCTACAAAATAAATTCCGTTTTTAAGCTGTGATGTTTGCACTAAAGTATTTTCTGAAATGAGGGGTTGTGTTAATACAACCCTTCCCAGCATGTCAGATAATTTTAAAACAATTCCATCACCATAAACGGAAGAAGAAATATTCAGTTCGTTGTTAAACGGATTAGGTATAGCCGTAACGTTAAACAAATTACTTTCACTTACTATACCTTCCCCTGCCTGCCTGCATGTAATATTCACAGCCAGTGTTTTAGTGCTTGAACTTCCGCAGACGTTTGATGGGGTACAGTAAACAGTACCGCCATTGGTAGCCCATTGTATAGTTGCTGCTGTGGTTCCCTGCCCGGCAGTTACGCTTGCACCTGAAGCCGTGTTAACCGACCACAAATAATTGGTAGCTCCGTATAGCGATGTAAAATTGTAAACCTCTGCAGTATTTGCACAGGCAGAAACATTACCTGTAATACTTGCAGCAGAGGATGGTTTAAGATTAACAGAAACACTGCGCACCAAACCATTACCGCAAGCGTTTACACCATTAACGTTTAAAGTACCCGTTGTACCCGTAGCATTCCAAAGTACAGAAACAGTTTGTGTGCCCTGCCCGCTTTGTATTGTTCCACCGGTAACACTCCACAAATAAGATGTGGCATTAGTTGAAGCGGCACAAGAATAATTTTGCAAAGAATTACAAACGCCACTTGTATTTCCTGTAATGCTTGCAGGGCGAGATGGATTGGCAGTAACTACACCGCGGCACTTTGTTATAGAAGTAACCCCACAAACATTGGTAATATTTACACAAACATTACCTGTAGAAAAAGAAGTAGGAAATAGTACTGTAACAGCATTGGTTCCAGCACCCGAAGTTATACTTGCGCCTGAAGGAACAGACCAGTTGTAGGTAACACCGGGTATAGCAACAATAGAATAATTACCACTACCACCTGAACATACTGTTGAACTACCACTAACATTGCCCGGGGTTGGTGCTGTGCCTTTAGCTACTGAAAAACATTTAGGAGTAGCACTAAATCCGCAGTTGAGTTGAGAAGAAACGCAAACACTTCCACCGTTAAAGGAGTTGGTAAAATCAACTGTAATGGTTGATGTGCCTTGCCCGCTTGCAATTGTGGCACCTGCGGGTACAGTCCAAAAATAAGAATCAGCCCCGCTAACCGAATTACACGAATAAGCAACTCCGTTAGTAGCCGTACAAATTAAATTAGTGCCGGTTACTGTAGTTACACCGGATACAGTTCGCCTAATGGTTGTGCTTTGGTATTGGCTGGTGCCACATGCATTAATTGCCTCCACGCGCAAACTATATGTTGATGATGTGGCTGCACCTAAATTTACAGTAACGTTGGTGCCATTGGCAGGAGCATTAACTGTTACTGCCGGATTAAGAGAATACCAATTGTACGAAGTAGCACCAGGAACAGGTGCAATGCTAAAGGGAACATTATTAACCGGATTACACGCTTGTGTAATTCCTGAAATAGTGCCCGGCTGTGGTGGAGCAGCGTTTACAGTAACAGATATAGAATTTGAAGTTGAACTTCCGCAAGTGTTTGTAACAATGCATGTATAGGATCCCGCTGTTGCAGCAGAGTAAGAAGCCAATGTTGCACCATTAATGTTAGAACTGTTTTGTTGCCATTGATAAGTAACTCCGCTAGCACCGGTAGTTTCGTTTAATGTAACGCTGCCACCTGTGCAAAATGTGGTTGGGCCTGTGGCAGAAATAGTGGAAGATGGAAGCGCGCAACCGGTAGAACAAATAACTGATTCTGCTGTACCTAACAGTGGAATTTGAGTTGTATTTGTTCCGGTAAGCGGAGTAACAAATGTATTAGTTGTTGGTGCAGGAACAACAGTTGGAGTTGAAGTGAAGTTAGCTACCGTGGGTGTGTATGTTGTAGACGTACAACCAGTGATTACGTTTGCGGTTAAATCGGTTCTTGAAGCAATTCCTCCTGCAAATACAAAACTGGTGGCTGATGCATCATTTCTGCACACATAACCTAATCCAGTTGCTGATCGCCCCTGTATAAGATTGCCGGTAGCTAAATTTACATTTATTAATTTGCCCGATCCCGAAACAAACAAACTACCATTTTTCTCAATAATAGATTCTGTCTTATCAAATACATTTCCTGAGGAAGCATACCTTTTTGCAAATAGGGTATTGCCTGTCAAATCAATTTTTTGCAACGCAAAATCGGATGTACCGGTACCACTTATTGAACCGCCTATAAAATAACCTCCGCTCGTGGGAGTTATTACAGCAACATCTAAATATGCAGCATATCTTTTGGCCCAAACAACAGTACCGCTACTTGTCATTTCAACAACATACAATTGACCTGACTGATTTCTTCCAGCGAAAAGATAATTTCCGCTTGAGGCAATATAACAAGATGCTCCAAACTCGTATCCGCCATTGTTAGTAATCCATTGCAATGAACCATTTGAAGAAAATTTGTAGGTCATTTGTTCTCCGGAGACATTGCTGCTTGGGCCACTAAAATCTTCCAGACCAGTATAAACTTTACTGCCATCAGTTGGGTCAATTAAAATACAGCGTTGTTTGACATAGGGTCCACCAATTCCATTTCCACTGCTTAAATGTGGGAAAATTGATCTGGTAATATTTCCTGAATTGTTAAAGGTAAGTATCTGATCATAAAAATCTTCTGGACCAGAGAATGGTACACCATAACGAAAATGAAGCAATACACTGAAAGTTCCACCTGTATCAGGTTTCAAATCCATTATTTCATAGGTAGCGGATTCACTTGAATAACTCATAAACCATCCAGTTTCTTGCCAAACTATTCCCCATTGTTGATTAAAATTGGCATCTGTTTTAATCAGGAATGCACTCTGAAAATCGGAGTAATCAGTTCCTTCAGGGGTCGGTTCTCCACCCCACCCTGTTAAACCAACAAAGGCAAAGGCGTACCCTCCATCACTGGTTTGAATAACTTTAGTGGCATTTCCAAAAGGGAATGATCCGTCTGGATTTGTACCAGTTAGGGTAAAACTTTTCCTAAGTAATTGTTGTGATAAACACAATGTTAATTGGCATACTATCAATACCAATACTAATGCAATAATTTTTTTCATAACATTTGGATTTAGTTTCAATGTAAATTTAATTCTTTCAAAAGTATAAAATACACTTTACAGTCAAAGCATTTTTTTTACATAAGTTAACTTTTGTGTAAGTGATGGCTTTTACCCACAACCGATTAAGATTACTTTGTAAATGCAAAAAAGTGGATAGGCAGCCCATCCACTTTTCGCATTTGTAACTTTAAGTATAAACTACTCACTACCCAGTATTTGTCTTTTTTGAAAAGCAAATTCCTCATCGGTTAAGTATCCTTTTTCGCGGAGGCGTGCAAGTTTTTCTATCTGTTCTAATTTCAAATCAACTTTATCGTTAGGTGGTGTAACTATACCTTCTGAAGATATTTTAACCTTTGTTTCTTCTTTCTTTATCTCTTTAACAAGCGGTTTAATTTTTACAGGCTCTTCTATCATAGGTATTTCGGGCGAAATTGTTTGAGGTGCTTTGGCAACCAATATCTTTTTCTTTGGCTTGCGCATGGCATAAGCAAGCACACCAAGCAGTAGTATCAATAAAACAGAATTAAAAAATATCAATAACAGGTTTTTATCTTCCATGCCTTTTGCATCGGTAATTAATTTTTCCTGCTTGGCAAGCGAGGCTTTATAGGCAGTGGCTATGCTGTCGTTTCTTGCAATAAGCATACTAACGGTTTCGCTTTTTGCTTTTAGTTGTGCATCCAGGGTGGCAGTTTGTCCTTGCAATGTACTCACTACATCTGTAATGCTGTCGTTAGGGACTTCGGATGTTACAAAAACTGTTTTGCCGGTTTTCTTTTCACTGAGCTTTTTCTGCAAATCGGCTTTGGCTTTATCTCTTTGTTCAATTTCAAAATTTGCCTGACCAATTATTTGCGCATCCAAATCAATAATCTTTTTGATTAATGCCTGGTAATCGGCAAGTGCTTTTTTGCTTTTGAGTGTTTTTTCAGTTACACCCATTTCATCTAACTGGTTTAACAAATCATTTCTATCGTTAACCAACTGATTTATTTTATCAGACTGCGCAACAGCGTTAAAAGTTGCAATCACAAACCATATTGCTAACGCTGATTTTATAATGGTTTTTATTTTTTTCATCCTCTGATTTCTTTCTGTTTTTCTCTTAGTACTATATTCTCTTTTAAACTATTATATAATTTAATTTAACACACCCAATACCCCCTTTAACTTACACCCAATCACACGCACAGAGGGGAATTGGTGCGCTGATTTGTCTTTGTACTTTATACTCTTTAATTCCTTTTCTGCACTAATGTTAACACCGTTTCTACTGCCACTGTTTCGTTTTTCTGATTGGTAACTTCTACATCCCACTCAACAACTCCCTGCGGTATTTGTCCTTCGCGGTTTTCTTTTGCAGTTTTTGTTTTGCATGTTAACCTCACCTGTATGGTATCTCCTACATAAACGGGTTGTGTAAAACGCAAACTATCCAATCCATAATTAGCAAGAACCGGACCTTTCTTTGGGTCAACAAACAAACCGGCTGCTGCTGCTATTACAAAATAACCGTGTGCTACTCTTCGCTCAAAAATCGAGCCTTCTAATGCAGTTTCATCAGTGTGAGCGTAAAAATAATCGCCACTAATGCCTGCAAAGTTTACAATATCGGCTTCGGTAACGGTGCGCTTATGGGTAATAAGCGTATCGCCAATTTTTAAATCTTCAAAATATTTTCTAAAAGGGTGTATAAGGTCTTCTTTAATAGCAGCGCCTTTCAGGTAAGTATCTGTAATGTGTGTAAGCGTGGTTGGGTGTCCTTGCAAGGCAGTGCGTTGCATAAAATGCTTTACGCTGCGTATGCCGCCTAACTCTTCGCCACCACCAGCACGACCCGGTCCGCCATGCACCAATTGCGGCATAGGTGAACCATGCCCTGTTGATTCTTTAGCGCAATGCCTGTTTAATATCAAAAGCCTGCCATGATATGCGGCAGTGCCTAATACCATTTCTCTTGCTATTTTATCATCATTGGTAACAATAGAGCCTACCAAACTTCCTTTGCCTAACTTGGCTAATTGTATTGCCTCGTCAATATTTTTATAAGGCATAACGGTGGTAACAGGTCCAAATGGTTCTATGTTATGTGCATCGGTTTTGTTAAACGGATCGTTATTAAACAAAACCATGGTGGGCATAAATGCACCTTTGTTTTTATCGGCACCGGTTACTTCAAAGTTTTTTAAATCGCCATGCACCAACTCGCACTGTTTCATTAAAGTTTGCACACTTTCACTTACTGCGCTTACCTGGTTTTTGCTGGCAAGTGGTCCCATTTTTACACCTTCTACCGAAGGGTTACCCAATCGTGAATCAACTAATTTTTTCTTTAATGCTTCTACCACAGCATCGGCAAGGTTATGAGGAACTATGGTTCTGCGTATGGCAGTACATTTTTGTCCTGCCTTTGCTGTCATCTCACGCGCTACTTCCTTAATAAAAAGCTGAAACTCTTCTGAGTCAGGGGTAGCATCACTTCCTAAAATACAGCAGTTAAGCGAATCGGCTTCCATGGTAAACCGTACCGAATTATCAACTATGGCTTTCGATTGCTTCAGCATCTTGCCCGTTTCTGCACTGCCTGTAAACGTTACCACATCCTGGCAGTTAACATGCTCTAAAATATCTCCTGCACTGCCGCATATCAACTGCAAACTGCCTTCGGGTAATATGCCCGATGCAATAATTTCTTTAACCATCAGTTCTGTTAAAAAACTGGTGGCAGTGGCGGGCTTAACTATGCAAGGCATACCGGCAACAATGCTTGGTGCAATTTTTTCTAACATGCCCCAGCACGGAAAATTAAAAGCATTAATGTGTATAGCCACGCCTTCTAACGGTACGCATATATGCTGCCCGATAAACGTTCCGGTTTTGCTTAATGGTTCAATGTTTCCTTCCACTAAAAAAGGCTGATCGGGTAATTCTCTTCTGCCTTTGCTTGCATAAGCAAACAGGGTTCCTATGCCTCCGTCAATATCAATCCACGAATCTATTTTAGTAGCGCCTGTGGCTGATGACAGTTTATAAAACAAATCTTTCTTCTCTGTTAAATAAAGTGCAAGGGCTTTAAGCAATCGTGCTCTTTCATGGAAAGTAAGTTTACGAAGCTTAGGCCCGCCTACTGTTCTTGCATAGTTGAGCATGGCATTAAAATCAAGCCCTGCGCTTGATGCCTCTGCAACTTCATCGCCCGTAACGGCATTGTAAAGCATGGTTCCCTTTCCTAAACCTTCAACCCAATTGCCAAGCGCATAATTTTTTAGCTTCATATATAATTTTCAACAATAATATTTAGTCTGGCAAATATATATATGAGGCTCGTAAAAGACTGATAATTTTTAATTAGTAATTAACTGGGTTTTGCATGTTTTACTTTTTCGCTTTTTGCATATTAAAACAATTTCTAACGACACCTATCTCATAACCATAATACTTCCGGTTTTGGTAAATGGTGTGTCAAAAACATCTTTACCGGTTATTAAATAAACATAGTTGCCTTTTAGGGCCTGCTTGTTTAAATACATTCCATTCCAGGGCTGATTTATGTTTCCTTCAAAAATTAATTGCCCCCACCTGTTGTAAATATTAATAACATACTCCTTTATGGCTTCACCTTGTGGCTTAAAAAAATCGTTTACTAAATCGCCTTGCGGAGTAAATGCATTTGGAATATAAATGCCATTGAGAGGCGCTACTTCTATAATTTCCAACACAGAATCTTTACAACCTGCAACATTTTCGGCATAGAGTTGTACAGGGTAAGAGCCATAGGTTTCGAAATTCAGTGTTGGATTGTAATTACTGCCGGTTGCAAAAGCGGCACCGGTATTCCATACATAATAAGATAAATTACCCAAAGATGTATTGATTATATAAGCCACCGGTAACGCTGTGGTTATATGAGTAGGCGTATAATTAAAGGAAGCCTTTAACGTATCGGTTAAAGTAATTTCAATAGCTGTATCGGCAACACATCCGAGTACATTGGTTATTTGCAGCGAAACATGTTGAGTGCCGGCAGTGGTAAATACGTAAGACATGGTACTATCTCCCAAAACGTTTGTACCGTTAAAGTTCCATAAATAAGTTTCAATAGGTTTTCGGCCAATAGATGTGCTGTAAAAGTTTACATTACTGAACAAACATTGGTTACTTGCATAAAAGGATGCCTGCGGTTTATTGTATATGGTGATATATTGGAGGGTTGAATCAAAGCACCCGTCAGATGATTGTATGGTAAGTATTACTGGGTATATTCCTTCCGTTGCATAAATATGATTGGGATTAAGTGCGGTAGCTGAATCACCATCACCAAAAAGCCAATGCGAGGAAATAACCGAAGCATTGGGTGTAACAGACGTGTTTGTAAAATTGACTTCCTGTTGTTCGCAATATCCGGTGTAACTTAAGTAGGCAGCCGGTGCGTTATTAAGCGTTATTTGCTGAACTACCGTATCGTGGCAACCACCGCTTGATATGGCAATTAATGTTACATTATAATTACCCGGCACTTGATAAGTGTGCACAGGATGCATGGAGCTATCAGTAGCGCCATCACCAAAGTTCCATAACCATCCTGCCACACTCGAATTATTTGTAATGCTGGTATCAATAAAACTAACATAATCAAGGCATAAGGCAGCCGTTGTAAAACCTGCTTTAACTGTTGTGGGAGTAAGCACAGTGCTTAGCGTTACTGTGCATCCGGTAAAACTGGTAAGCATGCATTGATATACAGTGCCGTTAACCGGGTTAGAAATATTTAGCGACTGAGTTGTGTCTCCGGTACTCCAAACGTAGGAGGCAAAACCTGCCGGAGCTGTTAACATGGCTGAATAGTTGCCAATGCAGTAAGCTGCTTCAACAGAAAGCGGGCTGCAGTATGCTGATATATATGCGTAACCAAAATGCCCTCCAATACCACAATCAGTGGTGGTAAACTCAATAGTTATTGTATTACCCATGCTTGCCGATAAATCTATACCCACTGCCGACCAGTCTTTATAAACAACAGTCCTTCCATTAACAGTAGTAGTTACAAACCCTTGTATGTTTCCTGATGCTACTACGCTATATTGCCCGCAGCCTATCAGTTGCGTTGATTGATCATATACGCGTATTTGAAAACGAGGCTGATTTGAAGGAGAATGTCCCGGGTCTTCAAGTACTACAGCATATCTGTAAACAAAAAGTGCCGTTTGAGGAGTTACTAAAAACGAAAAGGTAAGTTGCTCTGATTGTGCTCCTACATTTTGGTTACCCAACCTTGCCGAATAATTAGTGCCCGGTGCAACTACCTTTACTACATTGTTGGTGTTAGGATCGGTTCCGTTGCCTGACATAATAGTATGCCTTCCGGTTACAATTCCATTTACGGCATTTAGCAACACACAACAATCGCCAGTATATCCGGTCCAGTTGCTAAAGTTTCCCAATTCAAAACCCGAATTGGTACAGTAACTGTTTTGTTGGCTCTGTGCAGGATAAAAATATATGCATACAATAATGCAAATGATTAAAAGATAAAATTCAATACAGCGTATTGCGCTGACACCATGTTTACTCATGCGAAAAAATTTTAGGTTAAAAAAAGAGGGATTAAAGAACAGTAAAGGCGCCTTAATAAATAATTCAATTACTGTACCAAAGTGTTTTTACTTTTTAAACAACCCTGGCATACCCTATAAATTTAAACAACTAAAATTCTATATCAGGGAACATATAAGGTTACCAAATTATATGTAGTGCGCTTGTATGTCTTAGTGCTTTTCTTAATAGTCTTTACTACGTATGTTTGTTCCGTTGCATAGGTAATAACAGTTCTATCAGTATTGTTACTTTGAGCTAAGTTGCCTGGGTTAACCGTTTGTTTTTTTCTTATTTCGGGTTTTGGTTTGTAAGCAATATTGTTAATTGTTGGTACCGGATTTTTAACCGCATAAGCAGTTTGTTTTACCGTTTTTACCAATGCAGTTTTATAGCCGGGGTTGTTCCCGGGCTCAAATGTTCCTGTTGTTTCGGTGTAATAATATTTTTTACCGTTCAGTTCATAAGCGGAGCCATCTAAATCATTTCCGGCAACACCTACCGACATGTGGTCTTTAAACTCCAGCAAAACCGCATCGTGCCCCAGTGTTTTTAATAATGCAGTAAGCAAACACGATTTGTCTTCGCAATCGCCTTTCTTCTCATGCAATGTTTCAATAGGATAACGCGGGTAATCGTAGCCATAATTATACGGGTCGGTTTTGTATGGTATGGCTTGTTGTACAAAACGTATAACCATGTCTCTTTCATTAGTGCCATACCATTGATTTTGCTGCGCTGTTCTTCTCAACTCTTCGGCAAATGAGGCAAGGTAAGAGTAGCCCTTATCCTGCTCGGCATATAGTGCCATGTTTTGTCCATACTTGCTTTTGTTTTTATAATAGTTATAGTCGTTAGCATTAAAATTGTAGCTAAGCGCAAGTTTTTGGTTTTGATAGTACCACTCAAAAGTTGTTGCGTTGGTGTTGGTAACCGCACAGAGCAAGGTTACACATGTTGTTACCCTAAAACCATATTTAACCATAACCACCATTTGATTTTGTTTTGCTGATAACGCCAGCATTTAACCGATATTATATTGGGTTAAGAAGTGAGCAGAATAGGGGGGCAGATGGCATTGCTCCTTTACCATTTCGGTTTACGATTTATAGACCTCTTTATTATCAGTATCTACATTTCTATATGGAATATAAACATCCTTTTATCGCCTTATCGTTTTCACGTATTGCTTATTCCAGGTTTGAAATACTGGATTAAGACTTTGCTATACGGCAAAGGTACATCCGTATATTGCCTTATCATTTTGTCGTTGTGCTTAACAATTTTGCGATATGAGAAATGCGTTTTCTCACATTCGTTTATAATATCCCAACTTGCCTAACCTGTTTACAATATGCCGACTTTACTTCCTTATGCTGCCTTATCACTTTGCCGTACTACTTTACGGGTATGCGATAAGCCGCAACAGCTAAGTGAAACTACAAAACAGCAATCCCATAGCGGAAATGAGCTTCCTTATATTGCCCTAATATTTTGCCGTATCCCGAAACAGTTTTTCGATAAGGCAAAACAGTTTAGCGATAAGGCAAAGTTGTTTCCTTGTATTGCCTTATTATTTTGCCGTATGGGTTAACAGCTTTGCGATAAGCCACGATAGCCGGGCGATAAGGCAAAACAGTTTAGCGATATGGCAAAGTTGCTTCCGTGTATTGCCTTATTATTTTGTCGTATGGGTAGAGAGGTTTGCGATATGGCAAAACACATTAGAGATAAGGCGAAGTTGCTTCCCTATGTTGCTTTATCATTTTGCAGTAATGCCAAGGAAGTATGCGCTAACGCAACACAACTTCGCGATAAGGCAAAGTTGTTTTGCCATACCGGATAATTGCTCCCCAATATTGAGTTACTCGTTTGCGGTATCGCGGAATCGTTTTGCCACATTAACTAAGCGTTCTTATTGATTTTAGGAACTCTTTGCAACCATCTCATTTTCAAATTAAAAAAGTGATAATGTGATGTAAACTTAGCACATTTGTTCTCATATTTGAATGTTATGCGCAACCATTTCCGCTCCGTTCCAACAGTTGTGCGTAATCAGAGTGACACGCTCCGAAATTTCAAAACAACGAGATTATTTATAGACATCATCTATTCCTAAAATCAAAACAGGAATATCAATATCCGAAACGCCTCTTTGTTGTAAATCCCAAACGAACTGCTCAAAGTAAGAAACCCCTGTGCTCATTTCGCTTGCAAGTTGTTTAATCGGGACAACTTCAATTCCTGCATTGATGTAACCTAACTTGTGGAAGATTGTCATTTTCGCACAGACATTGTAAACCATGAAAGCATACTTACCAAACTGTATTTCTACTCCAAGTTTATTTTTTACGAAATCCATATCACGATATGGTTTCACCGTGACTTTATGTTTTACTTTCGGTTTGTATGACTTCAAATAAAATTCCTGTGGATAATCACACAATTCCTTTTTGTTTGACCAACCTTCGAATTTTGCAAACTCAATTTTGAATGCCTTATTCAAACTGACAGGACTGTAAAGCATACTGCCAGGCATTGTTTTTTCTTTACTTGTTTTGTTCTTGTGTGTGATTGCATCAACTCTTTTGATTACAGTTTTTACTTCACGCAACAAGTCAGGAAAATTTTTCTCAATGTATTCTTTACCACCATTAAACGAATATTCTCCTGCTATAATCATAAACTGCTACTTTCTTTAAGCCATTCTTTTGGCACTTGTGAAACTTTTTCTTTTCCTGTCGGCACATGAACCTCTTGTCCCAAAGGTCGCATTTTCAAAGTGCCATTCAACAAATCAAAAATTCTTTCTTTAGTTACTTCAACATATTCCGATTCCTTTTCAACCCCTGCACCTTTGCGTTTGTGTTTCAAAGCTGCAACTGCAACCGAACCAACACCAGCATACGGGTCAAGCACCCAATCATTTTCATTTGTCAACGCAAGCACGCAGCGTTCAACTAACTCAATCGGAAACTGACATGGATGAATTGTTTTTTCAGGATGATTTGCTTTTACATTTGGAATGTTCCACATTTCCTTTTCCCATTCTTGTGCAACAAACTCCCAAATGTCAGAAGGATTTTTTCCTAAGGGATTGCCTGACGGCAATCCTCTTTTCTCTCCTTTGAAATGTGTCTTGCCCGGATACTTTGAAGGAACTCTGATTGAATCAAGGTTGAAGGTGTATGTGTCACTTTTCGTAAACCACAACAATGTTTCATACCTACCAGAAAATCTTTTGCTTGCATGCAAGCCATGACCGAAATGCCAAATGATTCTGTTACGCAACTGCAATCCTTTACTCTTAAACATCGGGTAGTAATACATATCAAGCGGAAAAATTTCTCCTGACTCCACATAGTTTCCAACTTGCCAACACAAGCTACCAGTTGAATCAAGCACTCTCACAAGTTCATCAATTATTGGTTCTTGTTCTTGCAAATATTTTTCAATGCTCTGCTTCGTTTCATATTCCTTACCAACATTGTAAGGCGGAGAAGTAATGATAAGTTTGATAGCTTCTTTCGGAATCTCTTTCAGGAATTCCAATGAGCTACCATTGCGCAACACAATTTCCTTTTCAGGAGAGAAATCATTTGCGTAATCAATTTCTCCAACAAAATTTAAAGTTCCATTTTTCATTATCTCATTTTTCTCTTAGGCAAATATCAGAATTTCAAACGACACATTTTGAAACCATGACACATTTGTTTCTGACAAGCATGAATGTAAATCGCTTCGTCAAACTTGTCTTCTAACTTCCTACATTTGTGCTTCGTGGACAGAGTATGGCAGCGCATAACAGTTAGATTAAAAGAAATAAAAAAAGAAGGGCTTTAGCTCACTCTTTTTTTATTTTTTTTATTTTGGCGTTCGTGAATCAGAGATTTGAGAGGTAAACAAAGAGCTGAGTTTCTAATAAACGGTGTAGGTAAACGAACAGTTGTGCTTCTAAACCCTTCTTTTTTTTACTTCTTTAATCCCTTCTTCGTTATCCGCAACCTATTGCGCTTCGAACAAACGGCAGTGCTAATTGAAACAGCATGAAAAGAAACTTACTTTTAATTTTTGCTCTGATTCTGATGAAGAATGTTTCTGCACAATGGCAAACGATTTATAAGGATTCCGCTCACTACCAATTTAACACTGTTTATTTTTTAAATAACGATACAGGCTTTGTTGGCGGATATGATTTTACAAGTAATAATAACGGAGTAATTTTTCGAACAAAGGACGGAGGACAAACATGGGATACAACCAAATTGGATGAAATAATTATTTGCGTTCAGTTTATCAATGATTCATTTGGATTTTGCGGTGGAGACGGAGGAGCAGATTATTTAACAACTGATGTGGGAGACACATGGCAAGTAAGAGGATTCTCTACTACGTTGTCAGACCATAGCAGTATTTATTTTTTAAATCCTTCAAATGGTTATCGTTCTACAATGCAAAGTTGGATTCAGAAAACGATTGATACCGGAATGACATGGCAAAATATTTTTAATTCAACAGGTGGCTCTTTCTTTCCTGGAACAAGCCGGATGGTTTTTACAGATTCGCTGCATGGATATTTAGCTCAGAGCCGCTTTGGACAAGCTCCAAATGGAATAAAATCAATCACTAAAACATCTGATGGAGGAACAACTTGGACAGATTTAAATATTCCCACATATTTTTATCCTTATTCATGTTTTTTCTTCGATTCAATTTCAGGTTTTGCTGTTGGAAAATATGGAGCAATTTCTAAAACGAGTGATGGTGGACAAAATTGGACAACACCTTTTTCCATAAGTAATTACGTTTTATATGACATTGCATTTGTCAATGATACGATTGGATACATAGTAGGTGGTTTTAATCAGTATGACACCACTTCTATCCGAAAAGGAATTATTTTTCAAACAATAAATGGAGGAGTTACTTGGCAGGTGATGGATAGTAGTTATTATGATGGTTTAATCAAATTGCATTTTCCAAGCGATTCCGTTGGTTATGCAGTTGGCTTTAATGGAATCATTCTAAAAATCACAAATGCAAATTCTGTTTTTACTTCAATCGAACCAATTTCATTTTTGAATAAAGATTTTACTATTTATCCAAATCCTGCATCTGAAATTCTTAATGTGAAAAATGCAAAAACTGAAAATATTACCATTGCTAATTACCTTGGAGAAGTAATGTTAAGCCAAAAAGTTATTCATAACCGAATAAATATTTCGTTCTTAAATACAGGAATTTATTTTTTGAAAGCTGGCAGTGAAGTGCTAAGGTTTGTAAAGCAATGAATATAATTTGTGCTAACTTTAACGAAATAATTTCATATTCACAGTATGGGTATGCGGATAACAGCAAGATTAAAAGAAATAAAAAAAAGAAGGGCTTTTGAGAGGTAAACAAACAGTTGAGCTTCTAATAAACAGTGTAGGTAAAAGAACAGTTATGCTTCTAAACCCTTCTTTTTTTTACTTCTCTTGCACACTAACTCGCTCAACCATGCACTGCATGGTTGCCGTCCCTTCTTCGTTATACGCAACTCTTGCGCTCCGATTGACAGACAGTGCTAACTTCAAAATGGCTACAAGAAAAAAACTACTACGATGAAACAAACTTTAATTTATCTGACAATCTTTTGCTTATTTACCTTGGAATCTATGGCGCAAATAACATTTGTGAAACACTACGGTGAGTCCAGCGGACAAGGAAACAGTTTAATAGTTAATTCAAATGGCAACTATGTAATTGCGGGTAGGAAAGGTGGGCAACCTGGCATTGACCAATTTTGCACTTATGAACTAAATATAAATGGGGATACAATTTGGTTGAAAAAGTATGGAACAGATTCGATGGAGCAGGCAAATCAAATTATTCAAACTATTGACGGAGGTTACGCAAGTATTGGCTTTTCTGCCGGTTATCTTAGTAATTATCGAAATATTTATTTAGTAAAAACAAATATCCTTGGTGATACAAGTTGGACAAAGAAAATTGGCGGACAAGGACACGAAAACGGAACCGCCATTGCACAATTAAATACAGGAGAATATATTATTGGTGGCACAACTGATTTTAATAGTAATGGCTTGTTTGATTTTTATTTAGTAAAAACAGATATTACTGGTGACACCATCTGGACAAGAAAATACGGAGGAAGTCAAAACGAAGAATCAAATTCAATGAGAAGAACTTTTGATGGTGGATATATTTTAAGTGGCTACACAGAAAGTTATTCAAATGGTATGAAAGATTTTTATTTAGTGAAAACAGATAGCATTGGAGATACGCTGTGGACAAAAAATTACGGTGGTGGTTTAGATGATGTTTCTTTATCTGTAAGACAAACTTCAGACAGTGGATTTGTTTTGTCAGGTTATTCTGAATCATTCGGAATTTCTACAGAAAATATGTATGTCATTAAAACAAATTCAGTTGGTGACACTTTGTGGACAAGAACTTTTGGACAACCAACAAGATATTCTTGGGGCGAGGATATTATTCAAACATCTGACGGAGGATACGCTATTACAGGTTTGATAAAAACTGCAAGCCCTAATGGTGGTTTTGATTTTTATTTGGTGAGATTGGATGCTTTTGGCATTTTGCAGTGGGAAAGGGAAATAAAAGTTGAACCAACAAATACTTCCTTCACTTCTTCGGTAGGACGTAGCATTTTACAGACACTTGATGGGGGTTTTGCAATTGCAGGACGTTGGTTTAGCGCCATCTCTTACGAACTTCTATTTATCAAAACTGATAGTAGCGGAACAGTTGGAATTGACGAGATGAAAAACCCTGAATCATTCAAAGTTTTTCCAAACCCATTTAATGAGAGTACCACAATCTTATTAAAAGAGATTGGGGCGAATTATAACTTGAATCTTTATAACTCACAAGGGAAGATTGTTTTTACTTCATCTAATATTAGTTCAGGGGAGTATCAAATAAATAGAAATAATTTACCAAGTGGTTTGTATTTAATTCAACTTGCAACAAACAAGGGACTGATGGTTACACAAAAGGTAATAATAGAATGACAAATCGCCTTGAACAACCTGTGTGCGGACTTTGATTCACCTGTCAGGTCGCCCCTTAGCCTTGCGTGTTTGCGCCCCTGACCGGTTACGCATGCCTATCCCGTTATAAACAGCTTATGTAGCCTCAAGGCTGCGCCTCATTGCCTTTTAATTTTCAGGCTTGCAGCAACTTTATATTTTCTGAGTAAGAGCTACCTACTATAAAGCAAAAACATTTTCCTTGCAAACTACTGCGTAGAAAAAGTAATAGAGTTTGAAAATGTACTTTGGTTATTAAAGTTAACAGTTTCGGCAAACACGCGTAAGCGCACACGATCATAATTTCGCATATGGTCTGCAACTTTTAAATCAAACGACTTGCGAAGTGGCGTACATACCTTATCTCCCGGGTTACCGGTAATTACCATTTCAGCTTCAGGAGCAGCCAACAATCCTGGCCCTATTTGCTGCCCGGGGTTTCTAAAACCTGTTTCTTCCACCCATATTTTTATTGCTTTTGCTCCCTCAGGGTCGCCACCCGATGCCAAAATGTTTATTACATCGGTTGTTAAAACTGTTGTTGTTTGTGCTGCTATGGTATTTGAAACAGAAATATGTGGTTGTGTTTCATTTTGAAAAGAGGCAAGTATTCCTGCAAAATCAGGGCCTGTGGCATCTGAAGCAGGCAGTGTAACCTGTGTGCCCAGCGGGCAGGGGTTGCAGTTGCAGCCATCTAAAATTACAACACCAAAAAGGGTAATAACACCCAATAATAGTTTTAAAGGAAGTTTTTTCATATTCATATTTTTTTGATTAGTGCTTACAATAATAATACTTATTTAGAATTGAAGTACAAACAAGATTTTCTCCTGCATAAGCACGAGGCTGCGCCCAAGTCATTTGTATTTGCGCCCTTACCTAAACCTGAGGGTAGGTGCCACGCATATCCAATTCCGTTATGGATGCCATAAACACCTCCTCAACAATAAACATTTCTTTTACCGACAGCCTGCATACTAATCTTAATACAACAATTATCAAATGCAAACTACACATTGCTGTGGGCTCTAACTTTAATTACTTACTATTGTAAACAACAATAATTTGCATCATCATGAAATAGCCATATACAATTTGTGTATAACAACCGAAATGAATATGGCGTATTCCATCAGACAATTACCTTTATAAAATATATACAGATGAAAAGAAATTTTTCTCTTGTTTTACTTTTAATTCTTCCATTCTTGTCATTTTCGCAATGGACAAGTAATACTGCGCTTAACACCACCGTTAAAGATGCCATTGGTACAGGAGAAGAAACGCCACTATCTGCAACACGCGCTGATGGAAAAACTTATATCTCTTTTTTTGAAAGCACTGCCGGTGGTTATCAGTTAAGGATGCAATTGCTGGACACTGCCGGTAACAAACTATGGTCTGCTCCCGGTGTGTTGGTTAGTAATCTTCCACAATCCACTGCATTGTTTCGCTATGATTTAAAAGTTGACCAAAATGGCGATGTCATTGTTGCCTTTCAGGATATTCGCACTGCTGGCAATTTAAATGTAGTAGTGTATAAAATTGATGTTGGCGGAAATCCGTTGTGGGGTTTGGTCGGCATTTCGTTAATAGACCCTGTTTCCACTGAAGGATTGGCACCTGCCATAGGTATAACAAACTCCAATAACGTAATTGTTGGATGGAGTGCCAATGCAGGTTCTAATAAATGGGTTGCCATTCAAAAAATTTCCCCGGCAGGAAATATTTTATGGGCAAACACACAACGTGTTATTGATTCTACTAATGCAAAAAAATTTTCGCGCCCCACGTTTGTAGCTGCCGGCACCGATGATGCTGTAATGCTTTACGTACAGGAAACCGGCAGTTTTCCGGCAGCAGCATCTGTTATGTATGCACAAAGGTTTGACACTAACGGTGCAAAATTATGGGCAACTCCTGTACAGGTATCTAATAAAACCATTCCGTTTTTCTTTTTTCCGGCAGCAGTAAGCGATAACAATGATGGGTTTTTTGTGGCATTTAACACAGGCAATGCAGCAGCACCATCTCAAACCGATGTATACGTGCAACACGTAAGCGGAACAGGCACCACATGGAATACTATCGGAAATGTTGCATGCGCACTGGCCAATACACAGCACTTTGTAGGCAATGCTAAGTACGATACCTCAAATAATTCGTTTTGGGTTTTACTTAAAGTTACAGACATAAGCCAGGGGCAAAGCGGTGTTTATATGCAAAAGATTGATGCCGCAACCGGTAATGTATTGTTGGGTGCAAATTCTGTTCAACTACTTCCGGTGTCGGCAGTGTATAACGATCCAAGAGATTTGAGTATTACAAACAATGGTGTTATTACCTTCTATTCAGTTGGCAGCAATTCTTTATCACAAACGCTTGCAGCTATAAAAAATGACTTTTCAGGAAATTTAACGTGGACAAATCCTGTAACAATTTGCTCAAACACATCGGGCAAAGATGATTTAACATTGGGTTTGTTTTACAATAACCAGGTGGTGGCAGTGTGGGACGATACTCGAAATGATTATGGGGTGTATGCACAAAATATTACCAATGATGGTCTTTTGGGTGTAGTTACATCATTATACCAAATTGAAAAAGAAAAAACTTTTGTTGTTTACCCTAATCCTTTTAAAAACAACTTGCACGTTGCTGATAAAACGAGTACTCAAAATGCGCTGATAAAAGTGTATGATATTATGGGAGAGGAAATTTTTTGGGGAGATGAAAAAACCAGCGCAAACATTAACACTCAGCAATGGAGTGCTGGTGTTTATTTTGTAAGAGCAGGCAGCAATGTTATTAAAGTTGTAAAGCAGTAGAAGTAGCAATCTGTTAAAGCTTTCTTATTTAGCTGATCAATGGATTCAACCTGTCAGGTCGCCCCTTAGCCTTGCGCGTTTGCGCCCCTGACAGTTATACCGTACAAAAGCAAATAAAATTGTAAACTATTTTATAAGTTTACACTGGTGCAATTTGATGATCCCGCACTTGTTCAGCACTGCTGACTTGGGGCTCGGATTGCGCCTTTCTTT
>Ga0209605_1000877_pt1 | contig 36156 bp, 24 predicted proteins | sample AD_UKC035_MetaG_FD_184408 | JGI IMG/M metagenome (GOLD analysis project Ga0209605, IMG submission 184408) | Active sludge microbial communities of municipal wastewater-treating anaerobic digesters from USA - AD_UKC035_MetaG (SPAdes) (version 2) | ecosystem: Engineered > Bioreactor > Anaerobic >...
ATCAACCCTTAATCAAGCGTTAATTATTAAGGAGTGATTAAGGGTAGATAAAGGCATAATTGAGGACTTATCCTAAGTTGGTAAGAATTATAACACCATTTTAAAGCATAATGGGAGTTAAAGTAATGCAACTTGACAACGAAATCTGCAAATTGTGCAGCGAAAACTGCAAACTGTCGCATCGTAGGACATCCTTACTCATCCTTTCCAAGACCCTTTTAGGTAGTTTTTGACAGGATTTCTGCAAATCAGATCACCGAAAATTGCAAATTATGACACGATAAACACAAACGAATTTGATTAAATGAATCAACTAAACTTGGAGTCTTCGAAATTCTTTTTCTGCATAACTATCTGTCATTTGGGCTATATAGTCTACTAATACTCTTCTATAAGCTCTGGATGATATAAGAAAGGGATAAACGATTTTGTAGTCTCCAATCGATATGTATCTGATGTTGTTCTGGCCTTCTGAATTTAACATCTTAGCCTTGGATATCACATCTTCTTGACTGATAGATTTAGGTCCAGAAACGGATGCAATTCTCTTTAGAGAGTCTTTTGTTATTCTGAAACTTGGTGTTAGAAGTATTTCGGAGAGCTTATCAATAACTGAGTTTGGTAGTTGCCTAGGCTCTATTAAATATGAATCCAGTATGCCATTTATTATCGCTTTACCCTTGTTATCCATAACCACAACACCCTGACTGTTTAAGATTACTGAATCCTTGAACATGATCAGCGTTTCGTAGTCAGCAACAGGGTAGGGTTTATTTCCTATTTTCTCTATGGCTTGCAATTTTAAAATTCCTTTTTTATTGATTATCGAGTCTATCTCTGTTACTGTTGATCCAGAAAAATACTCTATGAAACAAGTCGTTAACTGATGAGAAAGGATATCGGGTTTAAGATCCTTGAGATGATCAAATGTGGTAGATGAGCCCGTTGTTCTGCGATGATAATCTAGAGCATTACAAATCACCGTTTTGAAAATTGGATTGTTTAGCATTTCTATGTTTATCAAATTCATTTTAATTGCATCTGAAATGTCATGAACTACTTGGGCAATCTCATCCGAGATGGCAACAATATTTGATTCTATGCTTTGATAACTTGCAGTTTTAATCAGATTGCTGAATGTTATGGTTTGGCCATCGTGTTTATACACTTCGGGATAGATGCATTCCTTTTTAAACTTATCAGTATGCTTTAATATGCCGGTCAAAGTTTGGAATGTAATTCTCATTCCTAATCCTCTGTCATGCATGCTGTAATCATTATACGAAGTTAATGCACGAACCGATTGAAAACTATGATTGAAGTTTTCATGTGGTATGACCATGTTAATTCTATCAAAATCGTCAATTTGTGCTCTTCTCAAAGCCTCCATCGGGTATGGAATTGACCCTTCTAAGAATTCGTTTAAAAGCTTTTCTCCAGCATGTCCATATGGCGTATGCCCAACATCATGACCCAAAGCAATAGCCTCAGTTAAATCACTATTCAATCTTAATTTTAAAGAGACTCTCTTTGCAATGTTAGCAACTTCGAGTGTATGAGATAACCTAGTTCTGCAGTGTTCATCAAAACTATCATTCATCGCAGAAGTTACGAATACTTGTGTCTTATAAGCAAGACGTCTAAAGGGTTTTGAGTATAGTATTCTATCTTTATCTCTTACGAAAGGATTTCTACTCCCAGGTTCATCCAATCTCTCTTTTTCGTGAGGTATTTCTACAATTCTAGTAGCTTTCTCTGAGGAGAAGGCTAGACGGTGTAGTTTTATATGCATGTTTCCTCCTTGTCTATTACACAAAAATAATGGAATCGTACTAGTGCAGATATACTATTGCGCTTAGCCCCAATGTAATCCTCCCATACGCCTGCAGCTGGTTTGTCATCGAAAGCTAATGCCAAATCATTCACTCGATAACTCATGATAGATATGGCACAATATTGTCATTAAACCAATCAGTTGCAGTCGCCTGTAAAGGTAGTATTTGATTTTCAGATAGAAGTTGGGCCAATTCGTCTATCAATACTGCTGCCTCTTTGTGGCCATTGCCTGCTGCTATGAAAAACCAGAAGTAAGCTTCCCCATAGTTATGGGGAACACACTTCCCCCTGAAGTAAAACAAGCCCAAATTGAAGGTGAATTCCAAAAAACCCGTATCATATTCATTGCTAAGGCACCAATTCGCAGCTTCTTCATGATCTTGTGGAACGCACTCGGACCTAAAATAGCATTCACCTTTTTCACACTGTGCCATAAAATTTATGCTTCCGTCGTTACTTTTCTGATGTTTTCGAGCTTCATTCATGTATTCTCGCTTATCTTAATGTAACATTTTGCTGACAAAAAAATTCATCTATCTTCCGAATCAGGCTAACTGATCTGTCATTTTCGTCCAACTTTATAAGACAAGAATCTCGAACAGCATAGAACTCGTCTTCTGGTTCATCCATACCACACTCATAAAACATCCACGTAATATAACAATCCCCATTATCATCAAACAACACATCCCAGTCGAGAGTCCAAAAAGTTCCAAACCAGAAAGTGTTCCACCGCTCAACTTCGGTTGCTGAATCATCATTATGGTTTGCATAGACCTTCAACAACTCAAAATTCCTGGGTGATTTATCAAGGGTCCAGCATTCAATAGGGCATTGATTCTTTATACCAAACCATATGATAGGCTCCAGGAACCCTTGAGAATCATGCCATGTATAACTATTTCCATCGTTTACTGGTTTTGGCCAATCAAGTACTTCAGTGAGAATTGTTCCATCCTCCCGCTTAAGTCCATAATTCCATACTCCATTGATAAGATAGTTTTTGAGCATTATCAAAACTATCTTTCCAACATAGATATAGCCCTGCTCACGCTCAAACTCGTCATTGAGTATCTTAGCGATATCGATTGCTTCTTTTGCTATTGTAATCTCATTATCGTCAATCACATCAATATATAGCTTTTTGCCGAGTTTGGACTCTATGCACTTGATTAACTGCTTGCATAGTTCTTCACTTATTGATTCGAGATCTGGGAAATAGCCCATACTCTCTTTTTGACATTGGAATTTCATCAAAACATTCACTGATATCATCAACAATGGCACTATCCAAAGCTTCATTGGCTACCTCTATAATCGAAACAGTGTCATTAGCGTCAGCAGCATCGATCAACTCTTCGACTGAGAAATCTGATACTGTAGAATGGATTTTCATCTTCATACGGTCTCCAAATCGATTATTCGAAATGTTTCACTAGTGTTTTCTCTGAATGCTTCATGCAGGAACTCATCTAATAATCTCTAAGAATTTCTTCCTATCTTTCTCGGACAGTTCTTTAAACTTCTCAACCAGCCACTCAATCTTGATTTCACTCAGCCGTTTATCAAGAGTGGTTCTTATCTTTTCAAGCTTCTTGAGTTGAGCATCAGTCACATAAGGTGGTGGACTGGACAGCTTGTTCTGGAGCTGATTTGCTGATGCAACATTCATTTCAGGAATAGCTGTTTCCAGTTCCAATATCTCATCTGTCCACTCCTTGCTTAGCTGCTTGCGATAATCAGATATGGCTTTAACTATGTTCTTTATCACATCTTCTGGCAGCCATGGTAGCTCATCCTCAGCTAACTTGGAGATTGTCTCTTGTTCCACCTCTGCCGAGAGTTTATCAAAAGAACTCCAGGTTAGGTTTAAATCGCTTAATCGGCCGTATGATCGTTTAAACTGATGTAACGCCTTTTTTACTATATGGAAATCTTCCAGGTCGGATTCCAGTCCATCATAGGCTCTGATGAGAGAATCAAGTTCCTCCAACATCTCATCAATTGAATCTTCACTATCAATCTTGGAAGTCCAGACCTTATCAGCTCTTTTCGTGATTTCACCTTCGGCTGTGGTTAGCGAATCATAGAAGTATTTAAGGCTCTTTCGTACAACTTGCAGTTCATTCAGGTTTATTCTTTGAAACATGCCCTTTAGCTTATTGGCAAAACCTTTTGCTACGTCTTTGGCCACCCTGATATCTTTAAGTCTACTGGTACCTATGACGCTTTGGCTGGATCGAATCCAATGATCAACTTCACTGATCAATCTGCGGGCCTCAGCCACATCTTCAACCCTGCGAATTAATGATCTTACACGAGTATCAAGATTGCTGGCTTCATTATCTAGTCCAAGCTCCTCCAGGTTTTGCTTTACTTTATTTAGCATCAGATGCTTGAATTCCCCCACATGATCAGGTGAATCTGACTTTGGACTGATTTGAGCAAGCCAATCAGGGAAAACCTGTATTATTGTTTGCCTGCCCTCAACCAGAACTGGTCTCATATCGTCAATCTGCTCATCGATCCAAAGGGGTTTTTCCGATTCTAGTTTTGCGATCAAGCGCTTTAGTTCAGAACTTCCCCGAGATATCTGGACTACATTTCCATTCTCGGTGTTGTTCTTCACCCTCATTATCGCATTGTCTTTAGCTTCTTCCATTTCATCTATTTTCTTATCCGATTCTTTCGCTTGACCATTCAGTCTTTGCTCTCGATAGAAAAGCTCTGGAGGCACAGGAAGCTTCTCTTTCAATACTTCAGATCGTTCCATGCAATCTACTCGTGCAATATGACTCTCTGCCTGCTCCCATTCGTCAAGTAATGCTTCCCATTCAGAGGTTTCACCAGAGCTAAGAACTAGATAGGCATCTTCTAGGATAGCTGGATTGAAATGCTTTGATTTGATAAGATTGTCGTCTGCCCATTCATTAACAGTTGTGTACTGATGATTTTTATACACATTTAGTGTATTACTGCGTGGAGAGATGTATGCAGCCAAAAACAATCCTGCTGAGTCTTGATTAGCTCCAAATGGAGGCTTAATCATTGTGTCATATATCTCGCGTAACGACAGCATACGTTCTTGTAGTGCTTCATCCCATTTAAGCGATAGATTCCTTAATATGCTGTTATTAGGCCTTCTATTAATTTTCCCATTTGCAGAAAATATCCCCCACGCATCTTTGAGGACGCTGTTTGCCCTATTCTTATCTTTAACAGGCTTCGCCATTACAGTGTTATAATCTAAAGTAGAGTGCATCAACTCCCGTGTTAGCATGGAACATGTATCGGCAGCATTCCCTTTTGAAGTTGAAAATCCATCAATTGGAAACAAAATCGGGTGGGTGTAGATTTGTTTAAACAATTCTGTGGCTGCCTTACTCAACCTCATTCCTTCCAGTTGCTTTCCTCCAAGGGAGAGATATCTCTTCTCTCTCAATAGCGCTTCAACAATTTCTTGCACGCAACGTTCAATTTTTACTCGATGGGAATCAACCAAGTTACCGAATTTTGCCAAATCTTCTTTGGATAGGGAATCTAGGATAGACAATTCTGAAAGGTACTGTCCCAACTTACCCTCAGAATCGTAAAGGAATACCAGTAATATAGGGACTGCCTTAACCTTAAATGTCTCTGCAGCAGATTTTAGGAGTTTATGGGCTTCCTTTGATACACTGTCTACATCAGCCGTTTCTCCCAAGTATATATAGATAATTGATCCTCTTGGGTCATCAATACTCTCTGCTTTAGCCCATCTGTCCGTCTCAAGGATGATCTGCTGTGGTAATGTGTCAAGATTGGCTACTTTTGCTTGGAAAACCCACTCAGGTGTAGTGATATTATTCTCTTCTGCAAAGTCACTTTGGATATCCTTGATAAGATCACAACATTTCTTGATCGAGGAGACAAATAGCTGAGACTTGGAATTTTCATCATAACTGCTGTAAAGTCTGCGGATGTGGTTTAAGAATTGACTTCTAGGAAGCGCTTCTGAGAGAATATCAAAGCTCTTATATGCCTCATCCCACTCGATGGCGTTGTATTCATCAAGTAGTGTTTGTAGTTCTTCAGTTAGTATAGATGCGTCCATATTGGTCAAGGCAACAATAGCTTCGACAGCATCTGCACGATTTTTTGCTACTAGACCAAGCTTGGAACTTAGAACTATTGCTTTTAGAATCCTTATTTGATTGACTGAGTACTTGGTTGCATACTTGGACATAACTGTCTGGTATGCTTGCATTATAGTTCCCTGTGCCCCATATTCTTCAGAGCTCAATAGCTCCTGGATGAAGGAGTTGCTCATCATATCTACTGCGGCAATCCTCCAGTCCTTGTCTTCTGGTATCTGGTTCGATTCAAACTGGTTAAAAGCTTCTATTAATAGAGCTAATGCGGATCTCTCTTGTAAGTGGCTTCCTACTGCAGAAAGATAATAAAGAAGCCACACACTGAATGCGGATAATGGCCAAGATCCTTTGCTAATTATGTTATGAAACAAGTCAGGGTCACTCCAAACCTGTATATGTTTAGAGCTGGGAAACCATTCATTAATCTTTTGTAGTTCTATATTTGATGCCTGAAGGGCTGATTTTGTCTCAAAGATTTGATCTAAGTATTTGGGATTCTTTTTTTCAATCAGATTAGCGATCAGCGTTTCAAGGTTGGTAGAAAGATAGAGTTTATCAGCTGTTTGATACCTGGTAATGTAACGCTGCATCTCGTTTTTATGCTCGGCTGCCATGCGTTGAAGATACGCGTTCAGCTCAAATTGAATAAAGCCCACAAAACATACATAAGACGAATATGCTTGTATGGACTCAAAAAGCTCTTGGAGCACTCCACTGCCAGCCAAATGACTCTTTGTTGAGGCAAACTCCATATATTTGCCAAACTCATCAAACAGAATGACAAGGGACTGATAGGGTTTTCCTTCACCGCAGTAGACTTCTACAGTCCTACCGATTAGTTCTTGTATAGATTCGCCCTGCAAATTGCGAATCTGCATGTCATGTTTGCCCAAGAATTTGTTTACATTGATATAGGTAGTTTCATCTTGTTGCTCAAGCAATGCTATAATATCTGCCAGACTAGCGCCGCTGCAAACCTCAGCAAGTTCTTTCAGCATTTGGGGGTTTTTTACCCAATTCAGCATCTTGATTGCTTGTTGAAACCTGGGTCTTAAATCTTCGATCGGTTTTACGTCATGCCCATCCCTACGTAGAACTTGTATGATCTGGCTGGATAACCCATGAATGAAGTCAAATTTCGTGAGGCCATTGAGAGCTATGACTAAACATGGCTTTCCAATATCATCGATCATTATTCCAATATCTTGGCCTATCTGATCATCTGCAGATCTGATGTTTGAGAGTATATCTGTTGAAACCTTATCTGAGGGAGCGCTAAGTAACTCAGCAATCGTTATTCCAAGGTGGGATTTACCTGTTCCATATCCTGCAATTGCCAAAGTAAACGGCACATCTTCAAAGCCATACGACCTTTTTACTATTGTTTTGGTAAAGCTTGCTGTATCAATAAGTTTGTGCCCGTGACTATATCCTACATCATCCTGGGATACTCCATGATAGGCAGGACCGTGAAACACAAAAGCTTCCGCAGCTAATTTGGATTTACTAGCGTCAGTTAGGTACCAATCAATGTTTACAGCTCCATTAAAGAGCTTATCTCCTCTAAACCTTACGATGTCCTTTAAGCTCATTAAATCCTCCGGTTACTACTATATCATATCATCGAACATTTGCTTATACGCTTTTCTTACGGTCTTCATAGGGCTCAGAATCCAAGGATTCATATGCCTGTCTACCTTAAGTATTCCCTTCTGTTCCATCAAGTCAAGAACATCAGACATACCTTTGCCCAACCATCTGCAAATAGTAAGCCAACCAATTTTCTGTTCTAATTCATAAGTCGAAACCTGTTTCTGTTTCGGAAAAAAGTGCTCCATGGAGCCAATTAACCATGCCCCATAACCTCTTGCCAGATCATCCTTGATTGGGGCTGGGGTACGAGTTATAATCTTGCCATCATCCTTAAGGGCACCACAAACACTGAAAGAGGCATCATCTTCGTACATACTCAGTAGAGGTCCAATCAAACTGCGGTTGCTACTGCCATACTTGGATTCCAGCATCGCTTCTAGATTACTACGTGTAAATCTGTCACCCAGACTATGGTACTCAGACCAAAAAACATAGTACCAAACATCAGCTCCAGTAGATTTGTTACATAGATTCAGATGGCATAACCATTGGCTTATCTCAGTCTTTACAAAGGGGTCTTCCCCCAATATAATCCTTCCAAGATCAGTTAATTCCGGTTTTATTAACATATCTTTGCTTCTGCTCGTTATGATCAAGCCCATACCTTGGCAATAATCGATAGTAGGAAGTACTTTTCCTGATGACTCACCAGTAGGTATGCCTGTTTTATCGGATATTGTTTGAGCATTTCCAGATCTACCCTCAGCAGCAAACTTAAGAATTGCATTGATGTATTGCCGCTCTGGTTTAAAAGTGCGGTGAAAGTTCCTGGGCAGGCGTGTGTTGAATTCTTTTTTAGCCATTAAAGCCCCTATCTTCAAGTGAAGAGATGCGAATTTTTTGTGCTTTCAATCTAAGTTCTCCAGAGAGATCATCAAGATGTCTTCCCAGAACCCAGCACTCACCCTTTTGGAGTTTTGCTAACCGATTTGTCCATTCTTTCACCGGAATGTCACTGATAGCATTATTGAGCAGCTGAGCATGCTCTTTCATTTCATTCTCTGTCGGCTTAAAGAACAGCTTCAACTCTGCTTGAAATAGTCTACTTACTTTCGCGTCAGATACTCCGCCAACTCCTTTAACTGTTTGTGTTGCGGTTATCAATGCAAGACCATGTTTCCGTCCTTCTGTAAGGTACTTAGCCACGGGCGCGTCTTGCCCTAGATCCAGATTCTGTACTTCATCTAAAACTATGACTTTTGGTAAGTGCTTACCACCATAGCTGCTAACATAGTTGTAAAGATCCCATAATACAAATTCAATTATAGCTCTGGATGAGTGCTTATCAACTTTATGGAATTGAAAGACCCTACTTCTATTCTTTGCATCAGCAAATAGCTCATTCCATCCTATTTCGCTTCTGTTGACCAAAAACGGTTTACTCGTAATAAATGGCTTCAACTTGGTGATTGTGGTCTGTACAGTGGTCTTTGTGTATAGTGGATTATCAAGGTATTCGTAGAACATCTCCAGCATTTTATCCAGATTGAATTCATCTCCATATCTTTCTATACCGGTTTGGATGACTTCAATTGTGAAAGGAAGCTGCTGTGTACCCAAATCATAGACATTTTTAAATATTGAAGATACTCGCTTAGAAATCGTAAGAGGCGTATCTTTGAACTTCATGCCACTCTGTTCACTGATCTGAGCTTTAAATGGATTTATCGGGAGAGGATCATTATAGATAAATGTCTGTCCTTCATTTGTAATAAACGGTTTTGCTGCCGGCTCAATGTTGTTGGGTACGAAACCATCAGTGTAGTCAATAACTAGACTGTTTTGGTTTTGTCTTGCCAACTCGCATAAAATGCATTGTATGGCGTATGTTTTACCCATACCTGAAGTACCAAAGATCACTACATGCCTATTGGCTAGGTTGTCATGTCCAAACTCCCAGTAGACTTCTTTACCACTGGTAGTCTTACCGAGGAGAATCCTCTCGGGAATCTTGGGTATTATAAAATCTATGACATCTTTTTTCTCAGGTTCCTCTACTTCGTTCCAGAGCTTTTGCTCTTTGTTAGGTTTATCCTCAAGTGTCACCTCTTGCTGGGACTCTGGCGTTGTATCCTCATTCCAACTAGGAGTTGCGTCACCTTCATCATCTTCAAACTCATCATCGTTCCAGTCTGCAAGTGTATCCATAGGTTGATAGTCTTCATCTTCCGGACTTGGTGGTAGGTCAATATCTTCAATTTGCTGCATAATATTCTCTTCTTCGGGGAGAGGTTCATCAAGATATTCAGCAATAATCGATGAGTTCTCATATGTTGATTGGGCAAGCACTTTGATGTAATTCCTTCCTATGGAAAACACGTTTGCTTTGCCCGTACTGGTCTCAGGATTGTTCCAGGTTCCTGTTTTCTTGATTGTACATAGCTCATCATCAATCCAGAAAGCTATTACTGAAGCGTTCCAGGATATATCGTAATCTCCTTCGGCAAGTTTTTCCAGAGCTGAGATTACCTGCTTTTCGTGATATGAATCTATCTTTGCCTTAGCAGCTATTAGACGGTGCAGTTGCATCCACCAATAGCGGCGGTCAGGTTTATCATCATCGAGTTTTTGCTTCCCTTGGAAATTGGGTTTAAATGCCTTAACCAATACACTCAGTCCATTGTTAATCTGGTGTTTGGCTTTGATTAGCAGATCTTCCGACCTGTTACCCATTTTACATTCGATCAGGTGCAGGTTCAACCGTAATCGTTTATCTTGGCCTAGGTTTGCCTTTAACCACAATAGATCTGGCCTTACTCCGCTTTCCGCAAAGTCAAACCAGTGCCTGTATGCATCGAGAGTTACTAAAGTATCACACAAAAGATTTTCATCTTTGCCAATAATTTTACGCGTTAGAGCATAAGCCATAAAATCTCTGATGTACTGGTCTGCTGCCCCAGTAGCTCGTACTAAAGACAATCCGGATAATTCCAGGGCAACTTTCATAGTTCCTTTAGCTATATCCTGATAATCTTCCTCTGTCCATTTTCTGTCTGCTATCAATTGTTTGATGGAATCTCTCAGCTTGATCTCGATGTCATTGAGGGAAAATTGTTCGGTTGATATGGTATAGTTTTCTTCACCTGAAATACCCACTCCCGAACCAAAACCTATTATTTCTCTCTGCAATTGGTTTTTCTTGCCGGAATCTCGGATAAGGCGGTCATCTACACTGGGATCAATGCAGATAACCCACTCAGACTTGCTGTGGATTGCTCCAATAACATCCATCCAAGGTCTCAAGTCCCCTGTGCCTATTACCACGGTGCCTTTTTGAGGAGTTCCACTTTTCAAGGCGTGCATGCAGCTAGCCAGTCTTGAGCTGATACTGAACTGCCTATTGCTAATAATCCTAAAACGTTTGAATTCATCAGATGGATTGTCAATCGTAGCAACAGCTTTTTCTAAGATAGGATACTTAAGGGAATGGGTGCGGATGTCTATGGGATCAACAGATTCAAACTTATCAGCTATGTTTCCTATGCCTATAATGTCATATAGGATAGTCACATCGGTGTTGAAGTTATCGTTGATCATTCGCAAGAACGAGCTATGGTCCGCAGTATTAATCAATCGGTGTGAGATAGAAAACCTACAGTTCCGATACACTTGGAATTTACTTTCAGTCTCTGCTGCTTCCCATCTTTCTCTCCATAGTTCTATCCACCTGGCTATACCACTATCATCGGCTGAATCTGTAAAAATGCTTACACTGATGTTGTATGGTCTACTACGCTCATTTCTAATAACATAGTAATTCGGATCTTTAATATTCGAAAGCTTCATCAAGTATGCGTGTATGGCAGCGATGATCGGCTGAATGTCCTGATTTCTATAAACAGCTATGTTCAAACCGTCCCTGGCGTGCGGATGCAGTCTGAAGTAGTCCAGTAGCAGGTTGTTGAGTAGTTTAGATTCCCGGGTTTCCAAAAACATATCCACATCGCTTACATTACCTATCTCATCATCGCTTTCATCAGACATTCCCAGCATCAGCTTCGTCGACTTTAGATTCTCTCCATCCACGGGATCGCCTACTTTGTGGATCAGTTCATGCCCCACAACGTTAGTGTTGAGATTTAGTCCATCATCTATTAATATACAGTTAATGGGTGAACGAATATGAGAAAGGTCTAGATAGGATTGCCATATATGCTTTTTAAAGGCATCACGCCGTTTGTCTTTCTCCATCTCAGCATTCACGGCGTAGTTGAAACAGGAGCTTTGGTATACTAACTGGGATTGCAGCATCTCGAGTAAAGATGGATGAAGTACCGTGATGATTGCAGATTTCTCGTAAGCTTCGCCATACCAGGCGTCATTACCTTCCCGATCTCTATCTCTTATAACCATAAAAGCTCTCAGGATCATGCCAGCCATGGGTGATTTCAGAATCGTATCCTGTGTGCTGATCATATCCAAAATTTCTGCATATTGCTGTCTCAGAACATCCCATATTGAGGTATCAGTTAAGGCGGCTATTAAACCGTCTTTCTTGGCAGCATTGATGAATAGATGATACTTCTCTGCAAGGTTCTTGTAATAAGGGAGTAGCTTATCTTCGTGTTTGAGCCAATTTCCAGATAGCAGGTTTCTCAGGAAAGATCCTTCTGAAGCGGAATCCCTCAAGCTGTGCAGGAAAATTCTCCGCAACTCGTCATTCGATGAAGTTGTTAGAATCTCGTCATAATAAGGAAGATGGAAGAAGGGTAACACCAGAGCATGATGTGACAGATTCATTTCATCGGCTGCCATAGATATCAATTCTGTTGCCAGACGATAGCTATGGTTGGATGGTAATTTCCAGGCGTATTTTCTTTCTTGGGGTTTGTCTTCATCATGCAGATAAAGATTAATGCTGAAAGCTAATTCCGCGAGTGCTGTCCTGCTATACCGAAATTTTATTTCATCGCTTTCCAGCATGCATTGGACTTCAACATCATTACCGTCTTTGTTCTTGAGGCATGTATGTTGAATGATAAAGCTGTCTATCCCACCGATGAGCCTGTGCAAAAAATCTCTTGCCAGTTCTGATACATCCTGGGTAGAATAGTCACCATCGCTGTCATCCCACTCCATGTCGTGTTTAAATAAATCTCCAGTGATCTCTATCTTGCTTAATGTTTCTACGCTGCCAAAGTCTTTAGATTTTGAGAGCTCGGAAAGACTATCCCACAAAGCCGTCAGCACTATTTCTACCGGGCTTCCCTCCAGGATTTTTACGCTGGTTTTCTTCTTTTCCTGCTTTTTCTTGAACTTCAGTATCTTGTCCAAAATGAACACAAAGTCGCTTTCCATGAGCTTATTCTTATCATCCAAGTCCTCGGTCAGCACATAGTTCTTTATCCCGGACAAAAACTCCTTGCCGTTGCTGTATACACCTTTGACCTGCTCGTTTTCAATATCTTCCCAACCCTCTTCTCCAGCATCGATAGTTTCAAGGATTCCATCAATTGCTTTAATAGCCTTCTTCTTTTGGCTTTCCTCAATGAACATTGTGTAGTTAAGGAACTCAATTGCCTTATAGACGTAGGGGTTAAATCTTTTGTTCTTTCGGGTATAGGGAAAGCTGGTGAAATTGGGAAGTTGGAAATCTCGCAACTTAGTTAATATCAAGCTTATCACCATCGGCACGCTATCGCAGTATGATAGATCCAAATTTTCCAACCACTTGCTGAGTGATATCAAGTCAGCCCTTCCTTGCTCAATGATCGGGTAGAGAATGTTATCGAATATCTGTAGGTCAGCTTTGTTGTATAGGTCTATACCGCTTGAACTTAGTTTGTCAGAAATCCACTGACTGAAGCTTCGCTGCATTCCTGTCTCCCAAACCATCTTGAGATTGCAAAGGTTAAAATCAGCCAGGCTGGCGGAATCGGTAACCACATCAACTCCATAGAGGATTATAATGTTGTATTTGTCGGCTGACATGGGCTCATTGCGATAATAAGCCAGATTATCCAATACGGTCAACCATTGGGATTCTTTGGCCTTTGTTATACCTTCTTCAGACCATTGATCGGTAAGCGTTTTGGCTATCTTGATCAGCATATTTACACTGTTTTTTTCCAGTAGCGAGTTGCTGATCAGGTCTGCAGTAGTGATGGTTAAATCTTCTGGAATGCTATCCACCATAAAGATCATCTTTCGGCCCAGTTCCATAGAAGGTAGATGAGATTCTATCCTCGTCATAATGTAATTCTTGAATGAATGTGCAATGTACTTCATGATCCTGCTCCTTCACTTACTTGGTTGGGATGCAACACTAAAGCGCAGGAATCGGACAATTGCATCAAGAGTCCGCTTTCTGCCAGCATATCCAGCAGCCAAGCATCTGTATCGCTGGAAAGATACACCTTCTGCACTCCCAGCCACTCGCAACACTCACCAAACCCAGCATCGTCAAAGACCATACCCCACCTTGTTCTGATCAAGTCCTTAAATGTCTCATAGGTTATCCTGCCCTGCTGCGGTACAACGATCGTCACTAAGACCCGTAAAATCTGTGGAGTCAATACAAAGCGAGCCCAAGCGCCCCGCTTAGGTATCACCAAGCCAGCCTGCTTTGCCATTTTCAGGAAGAACTTATGTCCGGAACGAGTATCCGCTTCTTTGAGAATCTTTTCGTCCTGTATGAAGTCAGTCCCCTGCATTTGCGAGTGGATAGCCTTATAGATGGTTTTTTCGATGTTCTTCAAGCTTTGGTGGGATATCCGCTTGAGCGTTCCGTTCTCCTCGTCAGGTCTGTTTATAGCCATATAGTAACCGGGCCATTTTACCGTGCCCTCATTCAAACTCCTAGCGCTTTGCATAATCAGGTTTCTCAGAGTATGCAGTATAAACAAGGTTTCCAGATAGTAAACACTATCCATCACATCCAGGCCCGAATCTAATATTCTGCTCATTTCCACAGCCAACAAATATCCCTCCTGCCAGGTGGCGCTGTTGCACCATCCAGCTTCCACAAACCTCGGTTGAAGATCCTGCATGTCTGTTTTTAGTGCTGTTTCCGGATCTATCTTTTCATCGATGAACAATGCTAGATCATCGATAAACTTGGGACAGGCTCCAAAAAAATTCTCCAGTCCCATCTCCAACCTGTTTATCAATTTAACCGGCTCTAATTCGTCTGAGCTGAACCCAAGATTCGCTTTTTCTGCCCAAGAACTTATTGCTTCTGGGTCTTGTTTGAAAGCATTACATATCTGCAAGTATAGGAGTTCTCCGCCTCGAGCTAAAAACCTGTGCTTGTTTAGTGAAAAATATAAACTAGCATTATCAAGAACATAACTCCAGGATTCTGCATTGTGGCTCTTAGACTTTGTTTCATTCCAGATTGCTTCACCTGAAGTAAGACCTCGACTGATAGGAATAAAAGATTGCGCACACCACGTTCGTCCAGTTCCTGCACCCTGAAATCCTAATAAAAGATTCTCGAGAGTATTTACAACTTGTGCTTTATTCCCGCCATCAGTCTTGATTCTATTCTTAAGTTCCTGAATGAGATGGGTGTAATGCTCTCGATGGGTAAGGTGCCTTGAATCCAGTCTGGATGCACTTAAAAAAGCGAATAACTTAAGGTTTAATTTTACTTTTGGGGAGTAATATAGCTTTGAATTTCTCCATGAATGGATGATATCCAGAGATGGAAGAGCAGAACTAACTTCCTTACCATCAATTTTCTTCAATGAAGTCACAATAAGTAAAAATTCGCCCAGCAATTCCAAACTTGTTTGATCCGTGCTATATCTATTACCAAAAAGTCTTATAGCTGGATTGCTTTTATATGCTTGTTCCGGAGTAGCATTATAAGGAAAGGTTGAATTAAACATCAAACACCTCCACTTCTTGGTCGCTAATACTGAATTTCTGCCTCTTGAATCTATTATCATTGCGCAGTATGACTATCATCATATCGTCGTGCAACGAGGAGGTTTTCTTAAAAACTTGTTGCTTGAAATGCTCCAATCGTTCTTTGTAAGCAGCATTTAAAAAGTTTCCGATTTCACCATAATGCCTTTGGGTTACATAATCTAAAAAAGGCAAACTCAACCTAAGGATTACCCCATTTAGTATACCTTGGCCTATTAAGGCAAGCTCAGTGTATTCTGCTCCTGTCGCATTACTGGTTCTCAGGAGATTTAGGACTACGCTCTGAGACCAATCCAACTCAGCAATCACAATTTGAGCGCTTTGCCGCACTTCGCTTTGTTTGCGGGACAAAGTGATGTATAATCTGCTGTCCTGCGTGCCCATACCTTCTGGTATTCTCAATCCCGTGAAATGCTCCTGAATCACATGGAAAACCATGTTAGAGTATTTAGCACGGTATGCTTTCTCCAGAACTGAATCCTTTTTTTGCCACTCTTGCCAAATCAGGATGTTGGGCGAGTTCAGAAAGTCGCAGATTAATTGATGTTCATTAGTGCCATCGCAAGCAAAGAAGTAAAGCAACCTGCGTGCCTGCCTGCGGGCTTGCTCAGGGGTGGAACCAGCTCCGCTCACAGTTAGAGACGCCATACCTATCTTGCACAAATCCGAAAACAGATCTTTTGTTGAGGGGCAGATCTTTATTGAACTTTGAAGCGATGGCTTTAGCCAGAGGTTCATTTCTATGCCGGGATTGAAAAGCGTACCCAGGTTTTGATGTTTCAACTCCACAATCGCTTTCATCTCGCTTGCGGATATATCTGGGGTTCTACCATCATCACCAAACAGTCTGTTAAAGAAAAGGAAATCGGTTTTCATCTGAGACATTTTCTTGTGCACCTGTGCTGCATTTATCCCGCTGGTGATGATATAGGCCAGATGCGAAGTAAGCTGCCTAATGGTTAGCCTGGTGCCGTACTCATACATACGCCTATATAGCAAGAAAAGCCTTTTCGTCACTTGTTCCTGGGCGGAGCAGATTAGTTCTACATTGCGCTTAACGGGACAGAAAGCATCTCTTGAGCAAGATTCACATCCCTTCCAGTTTTCAGGATCCAACATCCGGTAAAAGATAGTTTTTGCCAGATTTAGATTGTCTATGTATGTTAGGTTATACACTACAAACTCAACCCCCGCAAATTCAAGCTCAGAGATACCTCTTGCTTGGCTTATCGCGGTTAATATCTTGCTTTCTGCCTCAACTGAATTAATTTGCCAATCCTTTGCATTATCCTTGAAAAAATCCAGCAGCGTACCAGTGTTTGAAATGATCATAAATCGGCGTTGGCCAGCTTTCAATTCATCAATTAAGGTCGTGTCTGACTCTCCTTCCCGCTCACTGAAATCTTTGATGATGCTAAGTCTTTGATCCTCTATTTCCTCCCGCCTTTCTAGTGGTTTGTCCAGCATTGTGAAGGGAGAAATACCTCGCAGCTTTTTTATGATATCAACAGCGATAGTTGTCTTGCCATCACCTGCATGCCCTGTTAGAATTATATGTTTGCCTGTTTTCTGTCTTAATTCCTTGTCCAGTATTCCCACTAAAGGATGTGTCGTGTGAATAGTTCTAAAAAGGGGATTCACTACTTGGGATTCTGCTATGGCGTTTTCATTGCAGATGTTTGTGCTTATAAGAGAACTCAAATAGTCGCAGAACAAGACCGAATCACTTTGCTTGTTGTCTCCATCGTTATTCTGGGTTTGTTCTTGATTGATTTCTCCAAATGCATATGCTCTCAAAATATCGACAATACGCTGCTTTACTGTTGTCCTAATCTCAGTTTGCTTTAGATTGTTGAACTCTTCCTCTCTAAATCTAGCGTATGAAACGAGAGCATGTAAATGTGATGGTCCTCCGATTGATGACGTTTCAGCGAGCTCATTTTCTCTTCCAGGATTAGGGACTAGAATCCAAATGGGTAGTGATCGTAAATGGAAAAAGGGGTTGTAGGATCTGTTCCGATCTTCATTTTTTGAGAATTCAAGGAAGACGGAACTGAAGATTCTTTTAAAGGCATCATCATAGTAGATTCTGTTTTCCAAGAACCCTCTTTCTTCTAAGTATATGATAGCAGCAAGTAAACATATATGCTTGTGCGGCTTGTAATGCTGATCCTTTTGCATGCTATCTATAATCTGTGAAAATTCTTCAATCACCATTCCTCCATTGTAGATCCTTTGTTAATTATCTGAATTGAGTTGATTAGTTTACTGACTAACTCGGTAACATTGTACTCATCCGATTCTAAACCGAACGAAACTCGAATTGTTCTATCTGATAATGTAGAGTCTGAATTTATAGCTTGAATAACATGAGATTTTTGTAATGAACTTGAGTTGCATGCAGAAGATTTGCTCACTGCAATATCAGCTATAGACTCCATTACTAAGTCATCCTTTGGCATATTTAGGTAGATGCTAGATAGACCACATATTCTACGGGAATCTTGACAATAAACCAAGTAATGCCTGTTTTGAATTGTGAGCATATTCTCAAAATCTTGTGTAAAACTTAACAGCTTACTGAGGAAATGAACACGGTTATGATTCATAATATAGCTTGCTTCACCAAAACCTACAATAGCAGAGACATTGTGAGTCCCGGGTCTAATACCCGATTCCTGCCCTCCGCCATAAAGTATATAATCCCAAGTCCAGTTGCTGGTTCCGCCTCTAATGTAAAGAGCTCCTATACCCTTTGGTCCATAGATTTTATGGGAGCTGAAAGAGGTTAGAACACAATCCACATATTGTAGGTCTGATGGCATTTTCCCAAGTACTTGAGCGGCATCGGAATGAAACTTAGCGCCAACTCTGTGGACGATGTCTGCCAGTTCATTTATAGGATGAATAGTACCAATCTCGTTATTGGCGGTGTGTACGGAAACCAGAGCATTATTCTCCTTAATCAACTCACGGGTAGTGTCAACATCTACTATTTCCTTACTAGTAACGGGAAGTAAGGTCAGATTGAATCCTCTATTGCCTAGGTTTTTCGCCGGCAGTAGTACCGACTTGTGCTCAATTGCCGATACAGCTATCTTTCTTCTCTTCTCATTCATGTCCAGTAATAGGGATGAGAAGATCAAGTCGTTGCTTTCTGTGGCTCTGGAGGTGAATACTATCTCACCTGGACTGCAACCAATAAACTCAGCAAGGTGCTCTCTTGCCTTTTCTACCGCAGCCCTCGCCTCACGACTGTATGCGTGTGAGCTGCTTGGGTTGCCAAAACGGTTACAAAAATAAGGTGTCATGGCTGTCAGAACTTGCGGGGCACATGGCGTAGTAGCGCTATAATCTAAGTAAATCATAATTTAGAGATGGCAGATCAGGCAGGCTTTGTTTTGGCCTTCAACTTCACATTCCTCGAAGACATCCATCAATTTCTGCTTGGCAGAGAACCTATTCTTGTCTCTTTCTAAGCGCTTGGCATAATCTGCCCTTATCTGTGCGATTCGCTCTGGTTTGATGAGGTCGTAAAGGCTTTCACCCTGATTCCAAGTATAACTGTCCCGGGAGCTGCTACCAATCTTCTCATAGGCTGCCGCTTTCTCAAACAGATCGGGGTGATTTTCATAGAGTCCAATCCACTCTCGTTTTTGTTGGAAAAAGCAAAAATAACAGCCGGAACGTGATCTCCATTTGTAGTAGCTGGGAACACCCAAGCCTGATTCATTGAGGATACGATACACATCTTCTTTCACGATATTGTCTTCAACAAAGGGAAAAACAGTTTTGATATTGGGTTTGGTTGATATGTATCCTTTCCTCTGGGCTTCATCAGCTCGTATGCCTACATAGCTGATAACTTCGTCATTTCCTATAAAGCTTTCATATGGCTTTAGCTTTAAGTAGTCGGTACACCATCTTGACACTGGAGAAGGCAAAAAGCCATTCTTAATATCCAAAATATCGTCAAAGCCATAACCATTAACATACTTCAAATAATTGATTTTCTTTCTAAGGTACGCCTCAAGCTTGTTAATATATTCATATGTTTCGTCGAGTTCTTTCTCTGTATCACAAAACACATATTCCATATCTATCCCCTTGCTGCGCATATAGATAGCAAGTGCTGAACTGTCTTTACCTCCGGATAGCGCCAGTATGTGCCTAACCTTTTTCTCCATCTATGTTCCTCCCAGTTGGGTTTCAATTCTTGCCATTAATCTCCTCATCCTCCTGCAGTTCTGCTAGCAGTTCTTGGATTATCCTTCGAATCTCTTGGGTTGGCAGATTGCCTTTCATATTGGAAATCTGTGCACGCATCTCCTGCCGGAACACTGAAGCTTGCTCTGCCGTTCCGTTGGTGTATTCATCCGCTAGCGTTCCAAAACTATTCCAGTAACGGATAAATAGATTACCCATCCCCATGGCTAAACCCTCAAACCTATCAACATCAGCGTCCAGCCAATTTTCAAATGACCTTTTACTTACGTTGGATAGGGCTGGAACGGGATCATGGTTTTCCTTGGCACCGTTTAATACACTGTTGATGAAGGGGGTCAGTTCGCTGTGTTTTATTCTATCCGTTAGGATTCTGCAGCGATCCTCCAGCTCGATCCAACCCTCTATCCCCTTGTCTAATCCACAAGATATTAGGAGCTGGTCTCTGGCTGTTGAGAGCACTCCTTGGGCGTGCATTGCCAAATGTTGCAAAGCTGCATTCAATCCCCTGAAGTAGGCATCAAAATCATCATCTGTAGCAGGTTTAGAGCCGAGAACTTCTATTCCAAAGCACTGAGGCAGATTTTTGAACAGCAAGCTCTCAGGAGAACTAGCATTTAAGAAGGATTCTCTTACCTGCAAGGCCTGTGGATCAGATACTTTCCCTGATTTTAAAGTTAAGTTAGGTAAAGAAGAGAAGCTTCGGTACAAAGCCCTTACCACTGAAGCGATTTTTGGGGAGGTATTTAAGCTGTCAGCTAATCTTTCTACAATTCTGTTGGGGATGCCTTCCAGCTTCACTCCTTTGATAGAAAACAGATCTAATCTTCTCTGCAACAGATCGAAATGGCCAGATTGAGGTTCAGGTAAAAATGTTCCCTCGCGGTACAAAAAGACTTCTCCCTGATGTACTATAAAAAAGGCTGTTATCAGGATGGGAAATATACCCTCCGGCAAGCCGTAAGGCGCCTTCCTCAGTTTGGCATATAGCGCTGTTAGCTCCACTTCTTCCAGCTTATCGTTAAATACGCTTTTCTCTATCAATAGCCATGCAGGACGTAGGTTAACAAAATTCCCATTCGGTGGTGCTTGAAACTTCCATCGTTCTAACTTTTCATCATACATATGTATGCCTGCAGCTTTGAGGATGGATTCGTAAATGCTTCTTTCTGGTGGATAACCTGTCATACCCAAGGTTTCCTGATCAGGATTTGTAAGTATAAGTTTCATCAGGTTTCTACGGGCTGCGGAAGCTGCGCTTGAGATATCATTCCGCGAGATGAGTTCATTGCGCAGTATCGGGCTTTTATGATAGAGCATGTCACAAGCTTTGGATAGCAATTTACTGATATCCACAGGATTGCGCGTTTCTTGCTGTTTTCCCAGCCAGAACCACAGGCACTCATTGCCAAGTGGATTAGACCTAGGATCAATAATTGTATAAGCTCTTTTACTGAGTTCCTGTTCATATGCTGCGATTCTAAGATTCAGCTCACGGCGGGCAATGCGGTCGTCTCGTAGTTCTACTGTGTGCTCTTCTACCCACTTTAAACAAGCCAATTCATTCACTACTCCGCTTAAACTATCCATCTGACTTGGGATAGCAACCATAAGATGGAGATATTTCTTAGTAATTGCCTTTACTTCCTTTACCAAATCAGAAAATGGCTCGTTGGGGATAAGCACCAGGACCAATCCTGCAGCGCCCTCAGCGAGCTCCTGTTCAAGAATACTGCTGGTATTTGCTAAGCTGTCTGAATATTCAATACAGAAATAGCGTATCATACCAGCCACAAGACTGTGCCTGCGGGCCACCATATGTTTCTGCTTGAGATGTTTGTCTATAGTATCAAGAAATAACTGAGTATCAAAGTGTAAGTGCCGCCTGGCTTCATTCAGGCGTTCCTCCAGGTCTACATCGCTGCCTTCCCAGATGCGGTAGCTGCTATCCAGCTTGCGGAATGTGATTAATGACTGCTCAAGCATACTCTGTAGTATGCTTTCAATATCTACTCCCTGCGGTAGGCTGAGTTCCAACATTGCCTTTGTAGCCCGTAAGGGGCTGATCTCTGACAGTGAGTTTAATACTGCAATGGTTTTCAAAGCACTGGTTTGGATGTTCGTTAACCGAGACCTGCTATTTATTACATCATTGGCTTCCAGCATTTTTTTGGAATGCGGGTTTCTTGATAGTCCGATCTCATAGTTTGAGAGCAGGTAATCGTAAATGTCTTTAATCCGGATGAAGCCATAATCATCTTCAACTACGTTATCCCTGATCGAGTTTTGGAACCCGGCATACTCTTCGCTAGCCAGATATGAAAATATCGACCGCTCATTTTGGGCAAATCGCTTGAATATATATGGCAGAGCGAGAAGCAAGGTGGGGTGTATCGGCCAGGCTTTATAAACTGATTTGGTGAAGGATTCTTGACTGAGACCTAGCGGTATTATGCCCTCTATTTTCAGCAGGTCATTTATCACACTCTCAAGAGCCTGTTTAACGCCATTGGGAGCACTTTTTAGGGGTTTAATTGCCTCGGCCAGCATCTGTATAGTACTGCTAGCTGGCTCTGCGAAACGGATGTTTACGAAGCGCTCCTGAATTTTTGCCCACTCAGCCCTATTAGTCCTGGAAAGCAGTTCGCTATAGCTATCCATCTGCTGGTGCATTGTAATCACAAAAAGCATGGAGTACTTGCTCATCCTCTCCGCATGCTCTGCTAACTCCTGAAGTATGAAAACATCTCCGCCCTCACGGTCGCTAAGTGCGTACTCAAAAGATTTTCCTGCTTCGTCAACGATCAGTAGAATACCTGCCAGACCTGCCTTTTTGGCTGCAGAACCCAGTTTGTCAATTGCTTGAAGCACAGTCTGTGAGTCGTGCCAGCATTCAGATATCAATTGCCCTTGTAATTCACTGAGTAGTTCCAAATTGTCTTTTTCCTTAGGAAGTTGACGCAGAGCCTCTATCATACTCTCCATGACCAGTTGGTTTATGGGTCTTCGCCTGCCAGTAACCAAAACAGGTAGATATGAGGATTTGTTTCTATCGGCTAGGAAATTATCAATCGTGGGATCAATTGCCCTGCCTTGCAGTAGTTCTCTTGCTTTCTGACCTTGCTCGTTATCCATAGACAGAAGCTGCGCCAAGTATACTGCAAAGGCAGATTTGCCTGACCCATATAACCCAAACAGGCAATATGATTTCTGCCCTCCCTTCTTGATCAGTCCGGAAAGGATTTGATTCAACGACGAAAGGACATTACCGGTGACGATGTATCCGTACTCCTGGGTTTCTCTGCTATAATCAGCATTTAAGTTTACTGACCGGGTGAAGCGAGAAGCTACTCCAACATATTCCTTAACCACTGTCTTCATGCTTCAACAACCTTTTTATAATAATGATTCAAAATATCATTCCCTTCCACTAGATTGCAGTGTATTAAAGCAACACCTGCTGCTTCGCTGAAACCAAAGGATTCTGCCCACTTTGGTTCGTTACTTAGCTGTTCCACAGCTTCTACTATAGAATTTTCATCCAACATAAAGATTTGCCCTGGGCTAAATTCACGGTACAGGGCTTCATTTATTGTAATAGCTATCTTTTTCTGTTTGCTCATATAATCCCACAAAGCGTAGCCAATGATCTCAGGAGCGAGGTTGTTTTTGCTGCCGATATTGAAACTATAGAGGTCGCTGTCGTTGATTGATTGGATTAGGTTCAACTCCTGGAAGGGGCTACCTATCTGTTCATCCTTTTGCTTATTGGCAGCTCTTCTGGTTCCTGCATACATTCTCAGATAACAATCGGTGTCTTTGGCCAAAATGCTGTCTGCGGGGCTCTTTTTGCCTTGAACATCCAGTAATCTGATAGCAGCATCAATTACATCTCTCTTGCTAAACTCAGGCTTTCGCAGGTGTGAAAATAGAATCATCCCAGAATGAATGTAATCCGGATGAGTGTTCAGCTTCCAGTGTAAGAGCCAGTATGAATTGTTATCCTCAAGATAAGGGTCCCATCCATTCTTTTCGTCCAGCAATTTCGTTCCAAACTCGCTTGGCTCTCCGGACTCTATTACTCCAGTTAGTTCAACCCAATAGCGAATGCTTTCCACCATATTTTTGCCCACACCTAGATCCACTATGGCATCCTGGCTGGTAAAGCTCCTGCCATCCCTAACAAATCTATATCCCTTCTCGATCCACCCATAGCGTGTCACAAACGTCTGGTGCCCGGAGAATTTTGGCTTTCTATTTTTCATCAAATCCCTTTATTTATATGCTTTTGGCATAAATTATTCTTTAGTAAGATGATTAATCAGATACTCAGCTGCTCGTTGCAACTTCTTCTTGTCGGCGAAAGGTTTCTTGTGTGCAAATTGATCTACCCATTTCTCCACATCGGCTTTCCGAAACTTCCACAACCGACCAATCTTCAATGCGGACAATCCTTTTTCGTTCACCCACTTGTACACAGTTTCCCTGTTCACTCCTAGATAGAGTATCAAGTCCTCAATAGATAACAGCCTGTCTTCCATGTTGTCCTTGCATAACATTCTTGATGGCAATGAGTTATCCCACAATCATCACAATGACAAATCAGGATAAAATCGAATAGAATCTACTATATTGGGAGGGGATTTTATGTCAATGGGTTTCCTCTGATCTGATTGATCTTATGGAGCGTTAGCTAGGAGTTTTTTTTATTCTTGACTTATTGTAAGGTATTCATTAGTAGGTTATAATTAAAAAAAGAAGAAACTTTGTGTTTTACTTTGCTTAACAAGAAGGAGTTTTGATGGGTTATCTCTTGAAACCCAAACAAGAGCTAAAGCTTCGAGGGTACGATCAGAACGAGTATCTGATGAACAATGTGGTGTTTATGGAAATTAGCGATTATTTGTTATACCTTACTAACAGGATTAATATGTGTTAGACACAGTGTACTATATTGTCTCTTGGTGCTTAAAAAACAAAGAGGTAATAATTATCGGAGCGATAGGAAGTATAATTGCAACCATCATTATTGCAATGTATAAAGCTACCTTCCATAGATTCTTTAAAAACATGTTGAGAGCTATTACGGGGATTTTGCATAATTACTCAAAGAAAAATGAGAGACCTTCAATCTCAAATATTGACTCTGATTACTCAAAATATAATATAGGTATTAATAATGCTTTTTTACCTGTAGTTCCCTACCCCACAACTACATTCTTCCATTATCGGTTAACAGATGCATTCCCTTGCCTAAATAGTGAGCTCACCGAGTTTGTCGATCGTCGAGTAATAATTAATAGAATGGAAATATTGCTTGCAGAGCCACTTACTTTCTCATCAGAAGATTCTCGTCCAGGATTTGACTCCCATCCGATTTGGTGGTTTCGAGGTACGAACAACTTATGGATTGATAGGTTCCAGGTGCTTAATAGGCGCAAGGTGTTAATCAACATAGATGAATATGTAGTAACAAAGCTGATAGTGTACAAATCTAAGCACATTTATAGGGATTTTGTATATGTTGAATGCGCTCCAGATAAACCATCGGGAGCTTATCAACACACAAAAGAAAGTATTGAAAGAGAAGTGAATGAATATGGCTTCTGCCAAGAAGAATTTAGTCTACTCAATAAGCGAATCATCGCAAGAAGGGAGTATGATGAAGGATCGACGTTAATAAATGGTAAACCTACAAGTACCACTGGCGCAAAGCTTCGATCCCGAGTTCTCACAAAATATAATTTCATCATCGCTGCAAAACACTCTCCATACAATTCAAATATCTTTGATAGGTATTCAGAAGAGTACTTTAATAAATTGTTAATAGCCCAGATTGAATTTAATGATTTTGTCATTTGGATGCAGTCTCTAAATCGCAATCCCCGAGATATGGAAAGCGACTAACTTCGAGATGAATAGTTACTAGTAATCTGTTAGGAGAATATTGATGGATACTACAAGTAATACTTTAATTGATTCAATACTCAAGAAGTTCTATTTTACCAAAGATAATGAAAGAATCTCTTCAAATACCAGTTTTCACGTTGTTAATAAGATTTTAGGTGTGGATTCTGTCTGGGTCGGGAGTATTTATCTAAAAGATAAAGCATATATGATTAGCCTAATTGTAGAAGATGCCAAATGTGCAGATAGCATACTTAATCATTCTAATGATCTCAAATTTGGTGATACTTATACTAATGCTTATTTGTATCAGATTGACTTTCAAATCGATGGCTATAGAATAACAGCAAAAGATACCATTTTTCACAATATGACATTACCCTGCAAACAAATCTACTTTGTGGCATATGAACTTGAGTTGTCATGCTTTGATCATACAAGAACAGGCAACTACGTTGAGTTAGTTATATCATCTAAAATGAACTTTATTGGTAACAACATTACAGAAACTACAGAAAAATCAGCATATGGATTTTTCATGCAACAAGATAAAGACATTTCTGTTGTTAATAGCGATAGATACAAGATCATTATTAAGCAGTATAAGAATCAGACTCGGATTCGTATTGCCAGAAATGATAAATCTGAACTGGTAGAGGAAGACATTGATGGAATCATCTATTCTCTATGCATTGTAAGATCTGAACTTCTGTTCCAAGCAGTTGCCCTAAAATTGTATCAAAATGACTCTAATCTAAGGTTAATAATCTATCCAGATTCTAAAACTGATTATTCAACACCTGCATATCCTCCAATATACTCTATCAATGATATTTTTGGGGAATATGAAACGTTACTAAAGTTTTTGATAGATAAATATTCGGATGATAATAGAGTTTACTATCTAAGCATATTAAAAGCTATTAGTGATTCGAAAGCTTTGACTCAAACGCATCTTCTAAGCTTATGTACCGCAGCAGAATGCTTATCTGGAAAAGTGAGAATCGCTGTAAACGATGATGAGATAGAAACCATAAAAGAATTAGTTAAAAAAGCTAAAGATATCATTGATAAAGAAATTGATCCTGAACAATATAAGGAGATGAACGATAGAATTAATGGATGTTTAAATAGCATTCAAAACACCCAATCTGCTCAGAACAAAATGAAGAGACTAAAGGACGATGGTTACATCTCTGAAAGTGCTTTTTCAACTTGGAAACAAATACGTCCAAAACTAGCGCATGGTAATTGCTTTTTCGACACGAAGGAATACGATAAATATCATGATTCAATAAAGCTGTTGTATCTTCTTATGTACCAGTTACTTTTTCTTGTGCTTGGTTACGAAGGGACGTATACAGATTATAGCAATTCAACAGAATCTGGTTATGAGAATAGATTTTTTCTTCTTCCAGAAGTGGATAGTCAATCGGAATAAAGTGTCCTATATGCACCTAATCTATTCAAACTCCTGAGTTGACCCAGGATACCTTTCTGGACTTTTCTGCCGATTTTAGGCACGTTTTGGCGGGATATAACCACGTATGTGTAATGTCTTAGATCTACAACCTCAATCGATGCCAGAGCCTCCAGATAGATATAGACCCACTGTCTGGATTTGCCGATGGCTTGAGCGATGTCTCGGATGGACTTGTATCTGCCATGCTCCAGGATATCCAAGAGCCTGTGGGCATCCGCTATGCTAAAAGTCCACCCCTTGTAGTGCTGATAACCGATCCTGGCTTGGTAGCGGTTAGCTCGGACATAGATAGGGGGATCATCTTCAATCTGCTTGATTGACTGACCTTGTAGCAGTTCGGGTAGTAGCTTTTCTATTGCTTCTCTGCTTACACTGGTCATTTTGGATACAAGTTCTGCGTTGAAGGGGCGATCATACTGATTGATGAAGTTGAGGATTAGTTCTTTGTCCGTCATCCTGACCTCAATCATTCAGATCTGCTTGGGACACTACTTCAAGGTTCTTGTATCTACCTATCTCTTCTACTGAGTGGATAAGCTTCATGGCTTTGCGGACATTACCGCATGAGTGGAAGTGGACATAGTCGACAATGTCCGGATGGAACTTGATTTCCAATACCTCACTACACAACTGGGCGATGTCCTTCTTGGTCAGTTCCTGGAACTCGTAGAAGAAGTTGCATCTATCGAAGTAATACTCATTGATTTGGTTGAGTCTGTCTTTGGCATTCTGCATCCCAATCAGGATCACGATTGCGGTGGTCTCATCCACGATATCCCTGATCGCACCCAGAAGTTGGGGATGTCGAAAGGCATAGTCGATTTCATCAACCACGATGATCGTATCTGGGTGATCTTCCAGAAGCGATAAACACATTATAAAGAGGTCATTGGCAGTGCCGTATGGGATGTACTCGCCCATACCAAACCTCTTGTACAATGCTAAGAGCAGCTTGGATGCAAATGCCTTGGGTGTGGTGGTTGCCTCCAGCCTGAGATAGAGATAGCCCTGACTAAAAGCGATTCTACTGGCATAGGTTGTCTTTCCTAGTCCCGGTCTGCCATACAGGAGTCCAAGTCCCACCATCTCCAGCTTGGGTCGTGTCTGCAGGTATTCTATGCATTTATCGGCAGCGATTACATTCTGTGTCCTAACTAGTGTTCCCTGTTTCATGGCTGCCTCCTAGTTGAATATTCCGATGCGTTTGAGAAATTCATCTCTGGAGAGATGCCCGAATGGAGTCTGCTGATTCGTTGGTGCGTCTTGATCTGATGTTTCATCAGGTGATACAGTATTCTCGAGGTAAACATCCTCTTGATGGTTATCTTCAACTTTTATACTTGCTTCATCCGTCGTCGAAGTAGCAGTTCCCTCTTGATCTGATGATTCTTGTTCTGCCTGGGCTCTTTGTTGAGCTTTGTAGTACTCTCTGGCCGTTTGACTGAAGCCTATTGCGAACTCCAAGGGTGGTTTACCGTCACCTGACTTATATTCTAGCCCGATGCGGTCAAATGATTCTTTGATTTCTTTGAGGATTATCCTATCCCTCTCCTGCTCTGCCAATCTCTCTTTCTCCTTGGGATCAAGCTGTTCCTGTTCTTCCGGACTCAGCATATCCAGATGCTTCGGCAGTTTCATCATCACCTTTCTGGTCATCTCCTCGATGATCTCATCACTATCCTTGGGAGGTGCTTCCAGCATGGGAGGACTGCTGAACAGCGCTTTGGCACTTTGATCCTCAAGCTTCTCTTGCTTGGCATGGGAGTTCTTGAGCAGGGCATCGACTGCTTTCTGTGAGTTCACTACCCACTTCTTGGTACTGCGTTCTTTCTCTCGTCTGAGGCCCTTGATCTCTTTGTATTCCTTGTTCAGTTCCTTATGCGAGACTGCCTGATCCATCGAGACCTCGATGAAAGGATGCTGCGTCTTTCTTAGCGCTGCCTGGCAGATGAAGACATCGTTCTTGTCATAGACCACTATCCATCTGGCATCGCTGTAATCGAACCTGATGATACAAGGTTGTCCTACATGATTCACTAGTTCCCGATGCCAGTAGACCTTCTTATCCAACCTGATGCCTTCCGCTCTGATATTCTTGCGCTCCATCGCCATCATTAGGAAGTTTAGCTTCGATATCTCTATTTGGTGACTCTCAGCTATCCTGGCAGCACTGAAAACTTCATACGGAGTGCGTCTGTTGAGTGAGGTATGCGGTGTCTCACCATAGCAGAATCTCACATAGAAAGCAATCATCTGCATCGTCTCTTCTATGGTAGGTGGCTTACCGGCATAGAGCTTCTTAGCCCAGACCTCGTTTCGATGCAGGACGGATGGTTTATCGTCTATCGAGGATCCTCTGAAGGTGGTGATGAACCGCTCAAACTGTTCTTGGAAGGTCTTGAAGAAGCGTTCGATGATCTTGGCTTTAGCATTGTAACTCTCCGCGAATCTCACTCCAATATTGAGCCGGGGGAAGATACCGCCCAGCTCCTTGTTCAGGTCATGTTCTTCCCATCTCTCATGAAAGAGCTTAGCCCGGAAGGCCTTGCCGTTATCCAGATAGACATACTTGGGCAGCACTGCCATGGTTCCGCTATTGTTATCAGCGATCTGAGCGCAGTTGATGAAGCCGTTGCGGAAGGCAGTAAGGATATGCTGGCTATCTTCAGTAAAGGCAAGTGAAGCTCCTACCGGGTACCTGCTTGCCCAGTCCATCACCATAATCATGGTCATGCGTTGGGCTCTTCCGGTCTGAGGATTGAGGATATCGAAGGATAAGGTATGTCCATCCGCCACCCAGACCTGTCCTACCTGCAGAGTGCTATCATCTCTCATAATGCTCTTAATGACATTCTCAGAGACAAACTTGCTGCCATCTCTGGCCTGATGCCACTCTGCCGGATGCCTGGCTGCCCATTCCTCGCACCAGCGTCTGAGTGTTCTTTCATTGGTCTGGGATTCAATCACTCCGTTTTTGCTCATCTGTTTGAGGTTGGTGATGGCAGAGCCGATCTTGATGCGATTAGGATTGAGAAGCAAGTGTAACAGGTATTGCTGTTCCTGATAGCTGATCTTGCGTTCTTTGTATTTGCCCTTGCTCTTGTGGATCAAGGCATACATATCCAGATTGGTCTCATGATAGACCCGTAGCCACTCCCGCAGCGCTCTCTCTTTTCTGGGCCCTTTGAGGTTATACAACTCCGGAACCAGCCGCTTGCCGTTATAGTCACTGGTGATTCGTTTCCAGGCTAGGACTTTGGACTCTGCTCCATAAAGCCTGCGGATCACTTCCTGGCAGAACCGGCCATAGAGTTGAGCCTCATCTTTGTATAGCAGTCGTTCCTCTTCTACCGGAGCCAGATCGAGAAAGTCACTGGAGAAGTCTATCACCACACCATTATCTCTGGCTTCATGGATCAGTTCGAGCTTGCGTTCGAACTCCATAAAGTCATCATAGGTCTCATAGACTGTCTCGGATTCCAGATTGTCCTCTGAAGTATCTGCCTTGGCATTGTACTGCTGGCTGTAGGCAAGCATGAAGCTGTTATCTGAGTTATCATTGCTGCCTTCTCCAGGTTTACCCAATCCGGTCTTCAACTCCGGAAGCACTATACATCTGCCACCATCCTTGATCTGCAGATTCAGTCCCTGGCTTTCCATCAGCTCTTGCAGTTCGTTCAGCTTACTCCGATACTCTCTCAGGAACTCCTCAGTTGGTCTGCCACTATAGGGAAACATCTGAACCTCCCGATTTATCGCTTGCATTAGCAGCAAGGCTGTTGCCATTCTCATAATAGACCAGGAAGACACTGGGATAGCTATGCACTCCCAGTTCGATCACTTCCTCAAAGTAGAGCTCCGGTTTGCGCAGGCTGTCTCTGAACCGATCATACTCAGCATGGATAATATCTTCGGTTGCCAGTACAAAGGTCTTGATCGTGGCACCGTTCTTGGTTGGTATCTGATGCTTGAGTGCGGTCAGCTTCCCTGCATCTACCATCCTTCTGATCGTCTTTAAGTTCTTGTTCAGCAGTAAGGCCACCCTATCTATGGGTAACCAGATTAAATCGACTTGAATGTCCATGTCCAAATCCTTTAAAAAATGCGACCCACTTGGACATTTCAGTCTGAAATCCTGAAAAATGCGGTCAAGCGCTTGGACATTTTGGCTTCTCATCATAGTTATCAATGAGTTAGTCCTCATTCCTACCCCCGCTTGGACAGGGGTACCCGCTTGGACATTGCCCTGATTCACCCGTTTCTGCACTTCCGATTTGCTGCGTTTCTTGGTAGTCATGCTACACCTCTCTTATATATTAGTAGGGTGCTAAGAACCACAAGCGCAGAACCTTGGGAAGTCCTTTCTGCGAATTTGCCAGCTTTCTTACGCATTCTCCAGCAATACTTTATAATCTACATGGGTCACAATATGTACTTTAGTATTGACTCCAAACTGCTCTGCAGCAGAATGGCATCAGAAACCAATCTTGCAGCCGTAAGGATATAGTCAATGGCAAAGTTTCTAAATGGAGTTTACGATGAATAAACCGACTATCGGACAACGCCTTAGTTTAGTGATCAAGGCAATGCGTCTTAAGGATTACCAGTTTGCCAATAAGTATGGCATCTCCCGTTCTTCCCTCTCCAGATATAAACTAAACGAGAGATATCCCGATCCTGAGTTCCTGGAAGCACTCTCTAAGGATAAGATCAACCTCCACTGGCTCTTTACCGGAAGTGGCTCAATGTATGCTAAGGATGAGTTTCAAGAGCTCGTCCAATCCATTCAGACACCTACAAATCAAACCAATACAAACCCAACAATAATCTCACCAATCCTGCATCCCATCACCGATCAGGACTTCGATCCATCTAGATCTATCACTTTTCCCATAGTGGGAGAGATCGCTGCCGGACCTCCGATAGAGATCAGGGATGAGTGGAGTCAGATAGGTCAGATACAGTTGCCACTCTCATTCCTGCCTGGCAGTCCCAAGCAATACACTGTCTTTCAAGTAAATGGACAGAGTATGGAGCCCGTAATCCAGCATCAGGATATTGTGGTCATCAAGAGCGATCAGAGCTGGGAAAATGCGGATGGCAAAATTGCAGTTGTAAGGACTGACGATGGTCTCACCATCAAGAAGGTGCAAATCGACCATCACAGGCAACAGATTGTCCTCCAACCATTTAATATAGACTACCCGGTTCTTGTTTTAGACTCAGATTGGAATTACGGAGCTTTCCTGATCGGCACAATCGCACTCCAATTGCGGTTTTTTTAATTTCAAAGTTCCGATTTCCCAACTGCTCTTTCCAAAGCCTGTCCAAACGCCCCTCTAATTTGCAGTAATAGTGTCAGCAAACAGTCCAAAAACGTCCAAATAGGCGCTTGGACATTTCCAAAGCCAGTCCATCGTATCTCGCCACCCATCAAAGCATTATCTCCACTTTCCCCTTGTGTCACTTCTTGCAGCTTTGGGTGTCAGTTTATAAGTAATATGCACAAATAGGATTATGTGAAAATATACGGATTTTATCTCATACTTTCTATGTTTTCTTTAGCTGAGGGATCTACTTGGTATACATATTCAGTTTTTTTGCAGGGAAAATCCGAGCATTCAGCACAGCTTTTGTATCCTTTTTCTATTGTGCATAAACGAATAGGACACAATCCACACCAAGAAAATTTTGCTCCTTCACTCATACAACCATCACAACTAATGTCTTCAGGTTGAATTTTGCCTTGATAATGTTCGCTCCAACGCTTAGCAATATCCACTTTTTTTTGCCAATCATCATCTTAGGTAGCAAGATATGCTTCACATTGGAAACAATTAATTCCGCAGGCAGAGATTACTTTATTCATTTTTTCTCCTCTTCCGATGTTACAACACCGGTTTTTTTTCAAATCCAAATTCTGCTTATTAGCTACAAAAAAAAATAAGATCTGATTTCTTATTCACTTTCTTTGCAGCATTCAAAATAGAATTTCATTTTCTTTATCTCTAAAAACCAATTCTTGTCAATAGTTAATGTTACTCTCCATTTTACCCTCTAGGATAGAAAGCAGTTGAGAATTCTATTGACAGAATAATACTGTTTAAGAAAAGTAACAAAAATGGCTAATTGCGTATGACTTGTTATCTTTACAGGAAATGATATTGAGCGGGGATTATGCGTAATTTATTATTGCCAGAGCCGGTTCTTGTAGTGGACATAGGAAATTCAAATATCGTATGTGCCATATACATGAAAGGTAAATCCGTTTGGACAGCACGTCTAACATCATTTAAGGAGAATACTTCTGATGAATATTATGTTTTACTCAGCAAATTGCTGGAGTCCACAACTCTATCAGAAGTATATAAACTTGGGTTAAAAGACATTCCTTATATTGCTTTAGGAAGTGTAGTTCCCGAACTTACAAGGATTTGGAAGCATTTATTCAGTAAATATTTACAGGCGAAAGTGTATGAAATAAATGCACTTAGTCCTTTAGGTATCAGTTTTAGAGTAGATAATCCTGCTTTTATAGGTGCTGATTTAATTGCCAATGCTTATGCTGCCTGGCAGAAATATCGGACATCTTCAATTATAATAGATTTGGGAACAGCTACAACTATTGAACTTATCAGCAAAGAAGGCAGATTTGAAGGTGCCATAATAGCTCCCGGTTTGAAAACAGGAGCTGAAAATTTATTCTCTAAAGCGGCAAAGCTATATGAAATTGAACTTGTTCCTCCTCCGGTACTTTTGGGTTTGAATACTACCGAAGCAATGCTTTCAGGAATAGTATACGGTCATTCCTTTATGCTGGATACATTTATAGAAAAAATCAAAGAAGAATATTCAGTGCTTAAACCATTTCAAACAATTCTTACCGGTGGAATGTCTTCTTTGATAAGTCCCTTCCTTAGTGGACTTGATACTGTTGATAAAGGTCTTACGATGGATGGGTTTTATTTAGCATTATGTAAGATTCTGAAGCAATAATCTTGAATTTATGACCAAAAAGCTTATCGTCTGTTTGATTTTATTAGCCATAGCAATATTGTGGGCTGCAGAACCGGTTTCTGATGTTAATAAGCCCCAAGAAGAGGAGCAGACAGACCGTAAAAGTATTTTTCCTGTTAGACCTTTCAAACAAAAACAGGAAATTAAACGCGAGCTTGATCCCTTAACAGAAAAGGCATTATATCCTCGTCTTTACATTACCGGTTATAATCCGATAATTAACAATCGCATAGAGGTTTACAAAATAAATAAGGGTATGAATTATTACAAGGGAAAGCCCGTGGAAATTCCTGCCTTAGCTCCAGAATATAAAGAAAAAATTGATTTTGTTAATAGCAAAGTAATTCTGAGCGCGGAAGTGGACAACTTCAAAATTACTCCTGATGTTCCTATCAGTTTTGACCGTTATTTTGCTAATATGCAGGTTAAGACCTTTCATAAATCCCTGATTGCCAATTTCAAAACTCAGGAACAAGTAGCACAAACAGTTACCAGTGGTTTATTTAAAGACCTTACTTTGCTGCCGGATATTGCAATGCCGAAAGCGATGCAAAAGATTCTTGGTTCCTCAGCCGGACGCTTAAATTTGGATGGAACTCAGAAACTTACTATGCAGGTAAGTAACACTCATAGAAAACAGGTACCTATCTATGATCAATCTGGAAAAAATGTTTTTGACCTGAAAATGGAAATGGAAACTAATCTTCGTCTTTCTGGTACTATCGGTGATAAAATTGCTGTTAACTTCAAATACAATTCCAAGCAGGATGAAGAACTCTTTGATATGAACAATGTAAATGTAAAATATACCGGTTACGATGACGAATTTATCCAAAGTATTGAAGGTGGAAACATTGCTTTAGCTTTAAGCGGTTCGCGCTATGTAAGCTATTCTGCAAGCTCTCAGGGGCTTTTTGGTATAACCAGTAAATTCAAATATGGCAATTTGGACTTAAGTGTTATTGCTAGTAAAGAAGAAAGCCAGAAAAATACTCAGACATACATAGGTAAAAGCCAGGCGGATTCTTCCACAGTCAGCAGCTGGAAATATGCCAGAAGAACTATGTATTATTTACACGATCCCTATCAACTTTACCAACTGAAAACCGGCTCTAATATCCCTCCTGGTTGGGTAAATAATGCCATTGAAACAGCTCCAGACGGTTCCTGGATTGTAAATGAGAATTTTTTACCGGAAAATGGAACTGTGCGTTTGTTTTATGACGATGCTAATTATACCAATAATACTGCTGCTGCAGTGGGAGATACAATTTATTATTCAAATGAAATAAGACCTCCCTATGAACCCTGGTATGATGAATTAATTGAAGGAACGGATTTTGTTACCGATTATGACAGCGGAATTATTACTATCTTGAAAACTATAGATCGGACAGCTACTTTGGGGGTTCAATATACTCGGAGGGATGGAGTTCAGGTTCCTCCTCCCAATTCTGATACCAGTCGCTTACATTTAAAGGTGCTGCGAAAAAAATATCAGGAATATATTCCTTACGATCCTAATGATGAACTCAATACCTGGCATTTACAAATGCGTAATATATATGATATGGGTAGAACCAACATTAAAAATGATGGATTTGAATTGCAGGTTTATACTGTTAATGTGGACTTAACCCGAAATTATAATTTACCTGATAATTTGGTCTTTGGTGATATTTCTACCTATAATGATTATTTGCGTTTAAATGCTAATGGCAGCCCCGATGGACTTATCAATGGAGATGATGCTACCGTTAATCTTACTAATGGTTGGATTATTATTCCTTTTATTGAACCGATGCAGGGATTGGGAGATGGCATAATTTACCGGAAAGAAAATGAAGATGAATATTCCTATCAGGACTCCACAAGCATTTTTATAAATATTAAAGGAAAAATTGGACGCGAGGCAATAGAGCTTTCTTCAATGGGTGTCCTCAAAGGAAGTGTAAAAGTTAAAGTGAATGGTAATGAACAAAGAGAAAATATTGATTATATAGTGGATTACGATTTTGGGAGAATAACATT
>Ga0209605_1000879_pt1 | contig 36075 bp, 20 predicted proteins | sample AD_UKC035_MetaG_FD_184408 | JGI IMG/M metagenome (GOLD analysis project Ga0209605, IMG submission 184408) | Active sludge microbial communities of municipal wastewater-treating anaerobic digesters from USA - AD_UKC035_MetaG (SPAdes) (version 2) | ecosystem: Engineered > Bioreactor > Anaerobic >...
CTTCCGTTTGACAAACGCCCTGCCCTGCGGCATAATCGCACCACAACCACATATCCTTGCCAAGAGCGACGACGGAGACAAGTACGCGGAGAGACCCTGCCAGAGAGGCCGGGCGGTCCATCAGGATCGCTGCAAGCCCAGCCCAGCCGAAGCCCGCCGAAATTCCCTCCCGAGCTGATGGGTGAAATCGGTGAACGGGGATCGGTGAACGGTAAACGGTAATCGGAGCAAGATCAGACCGTTAACCGTTAACCGTTAACTGACAACCGAGTGTAGTCCATTCCGGCGGCCCGCCGTTATCTGGGCGACCGATACCTGCCTTGGTGGCCGGCGTCGGAAGAAGCGCCTCGCACGTCGCGTGCGAGGAAACAGGGTGGTACCGCGAACTGTGAGCCCACGTCTCGTCCCTGGACGGACGTGGGCTTTTTATTTGGTAAATTGGGGAATGGCGAATCGGTGAATGGCTGATAAGCGTGCACTCATTGCCGCTGATGGGTGTTCATCGGTTCCCGTTCCGAAAGGCAGGTACGAACATGCAGGACTTGCAGATGTTGCGTGACAAAGCCATGAGCGGGCTGGCGGCGGCCGGCGACGAGGCGGCGCTGGAGGCCTGGCGCATCGAGTATTTGGGCCGCAAAGGCCAGGTGCTGGAGCTGCTGCGCGCGATCCCTGACCTGCCGGCCGCCGAGCGGCCGGCCTTTGGCCAGGCGGCCAACGCGCTGAAGGGCGAACTGAGCGCGGCCTTCGATGAACGCGCCCAGGCCGTGGCGCAGCTCAAGCTGGCGGCCGAGCTGGCGGCCGAGGGGGTAGACGTGACCCTGCCCGGCCGGCGACCGCAGTTGGGCCGGCTGCACCCCAGCAACCAGACCCTGCGCGAGATCTATGGCATCTTCGCGGCTATGGGCTTCCAGGTCTACACCAGCCCCGACGTGGAGACCGACGAGTACAACTTCGAGCTGCTCAACATGCCGCCGGGCCACCCGGCCAGGGATATGTGGGACACCTTCTACACCACGACGCCCGGCTTGATCATGCGCACCCACACCAGCCCCGGCCAGATCCACGCCATGCGCGCCCTGGGGCCGAACCGGCCGATCCGCGTGATCCTGCCTGGCATGTGCTACCGCTACGAGCAGGTGACAGCCCGCTCGGAGATGATGTTCCACCAGGTCGAAGGGCTGGCCATCGGCCGCCATATCACCATGGCCGACCTGAAGGGTGTGATCGCCGAGTTCGCCAACCAGCTCTACGGCGCCGGCCGCAAGCTGCGTTTTCGCTGCTCGCACTTCCCCTTCACCGAGCCCAGCGTCGAGGCCGACGTGGACTGCATCCTCTGCGGCGGCAAAGGCTGCGCGGTCTGCAAATACACCGGCTGGCTGGAGATCATGGGCGCGGGCATGGTGCATCCCACCGTGCTGCGCAACGGCGGCTACGGCCCGGCCGAGTGGTCCGGCTTTGCCTTCGGCATGGGCCCCGAACGCATCACCATGCTCAAACAGGGCATCACGGACATCCGCTACTTCTTCGGCAACGATCTGCGCTTCCTGGAGCAGTTCGGGTGAGAGCGTCAGGGGGCCGTGTCACGGTATCACGCGCGGCGCCGCATCGCTACGGCCTGGCGCCTGACCCATGAGCTCCTGACGTCTGACACTTCCTTACGAGGCAACACATGACTGTCATACGCGTTCCCATCTCCTGGTTGAACGATTTCGTCGATATTCGCGACCTGGACCCGGCCGAGCTGGCCGAGCGGCTGACGCTGGCCGGGCTGGAGGTCGAGCACATCCGCTGGGTCGGGCTGAACCCGTCGCCCAGCTACCACGTCCCGCCGGAGCGCATGGACGAGAGCGATGGTCTGGGCTGGGAGCGGGACAAGCTCTTCGTGGGCGAGATCACCCGCACCGAACGGCATCCCGACGCCGACCGCCTGTTGCTGGCCACCGTCGAGTACGGCGGCGCCAAGCCGATGACCATCATCACCGGCGCGCCCAACCTGCGGCCGGGCGACAGCGGACTCAAGATCGCCTTTGCGACCATCGGCGCGCGGCTGGTAGACCCCTACGCCGAAGACTACAAACTGATGACGCTCAAGGCCGGCAAGATCCGCGGCATTCAGTCCGAGGGCATGGCCTGTTCCGAGAAGGAACTGGGCATCAGCGAGGAGCACGAGGGGATCATCATCCTGCCGGCCGATGCGCCCGTGGGCATGCCGCTGGCCGATTATCTGGGCGATGCGGTGCTGGAGATGGACCTGACCCCCAATCTGGCCCGCAACCTGAACATCATCGGCGTGGCGCGAGAGGTGGCCGCGCTCTACAGCCGGCCGCTGAAGCGCGTCCAGCCGGAGCTGGCCGGCATCGCCGGCATCGTCCGGCCGGAGGCCATGCCGCGGCCGGCTGCGCCGGTCGAGCCCTTCGCCACGATCGTCATCGAGGATCCTGAGATCTGCCCCCGCTACAGCGCCACCCTGATTCGCGATGTGAAGATCGGCCCCTCCCCCCACTGGGTGCAGGATCGTCTGCGCAAGGCCGGCGTGCGCCCCATCAGCAACGTCGTCGATGTCACCAACTACGTCATGCTGGAATGGGGCCAGCCGACGCACGCCTTCGACTATGACCTGTTGGTGGAGCGGGCCCAGCGGGCTGCTTCGGGCTCTGGCCCATCTTCGGCCGAGCCAGTCCTGCCCACCATCATCATGCGCCGGGCCAAAGCGGGCGAAAAAATCACCACGCTGGACGGCGTCGAGCGGCAGTTGACCCCTGACATGCTGATGATCGCCGACACGCTGGGGCCGGTGGCCATCGGCGGCGTCATGGGTGGGCTGGAGACCGAGGTGAACGAGCACACCCGCAACGTGCTGCTGGAGGCCGCGAACTTCGACTACATCAACAACCGGCGCACCTCGCAGACCCTGCGTCTGGCCAGCGAGGCCACCGCGCGCTTCAGCAAGGGCATCTCGCCGGAGATGCCGATTCCCGCCGCCAGCCGCTGCGCCCGCATGATGGTTGAGCTGGCCGGCGGCGCGGTGAGCCAGGGCGTCGAGGATTGCTATCCCCTGCCGCAGGCCGCGGTGCAGGTGGAGATCACCCCGGCCGAGCTGCAGCGCATCCTGGGCATGGACGTGCCCGCGGCGCAGATGCGGGAGATCCTGGAGCGGCTGGAGTTCGCCGTCGAAGATGTCGCATCTTCCGCAGGACAGACCGCGCAGCACGCCGGGGCCCTGGCCGTCACCGCGCCCTGGTTCCGCCTGGATGTGAGCATCCCGGCCGATCTGATCGAGGAGATCGCGCGGGTCATCGGCTATGACCGGATCCCCACCACGCTGATGGATGACGCGCTGCCGCCGCAGTGGCGCAACTGGACGCTGGAGGGCAAGGAGCAGGTGCGCGATCTGCTGATCGGCGCGGGCCTGCAGGACAGCATCAGCTACGCCCTGATTGGCGCGGAGCTGAACCGCAAGCTGCTGGCCGGCCAGGGCGAGCCGGTCTACGATGCGCTGGGCAGCCGCGCCCCGGCCGATGCGCCCTTGCCCCTGGTCCTGGATCCAGAGGCGCTGCTGCGGCTGGAAAACCCGCTGACGCCGGTCGCCGACCGTCTGCGCTCGACCCTGCTGGGCAGCATGCTCAACGCGCTGGCCGCCAACCTGCGCACAGTGGGCCGGGTGGCGCTCTTCGAGATCGGCAAGGTCTACTGGCCTCAGCCGGGCGAGCTGCTGCCGGCCGAGCCGGAGCACGTCGCCATCGCCCTGGCCGGCCCGCGCGAGGCCGGCGCCTGGCTGAACCGCGATGACAGGCCCATGGACTTCTTCGACCTCAAGGGCGTCGTGGAGGAGCTGTTGGATCGGCTGGGCCTGTTGGCCGAGGCGCGTTTCGAGCCGGCTCTCCATCCGCTGTTTGGCCCCAAGGCTGCCCATGTGCTGCTCAAAGGCCGGCCCATCGGCGTGCTGGGCGAGCTGCACCCGGCCGTGCGGCGGGCCTTCGACTTGCCCGCCGGCGCGCAGCAGGCGGCCGTGGCCGAGCTGCAACTGGCCCCGCTGGCCGCGGCCATCAGCGCCCGCCACAAGCTGCAGTGGTCGCCCATCAGCAGCTTCCCCGCGGTCAAGGAGGACCTGGCGCTGCTGGTGGACGACGATGTCACCGCCGAGCAGGTGGAGACGACCATCCGCCAGGCCGGCGGCAGCTTGCTGCGCGACCTGGTGCTGTTCGACCTCTACCGCGGCAAGCAGGTGCCGGCTGGCAAGAAGAGCCTGGCCTACGCGCTGACCTTCCAGGCCGACGACAAGACCCTCAAGGACGCCGACGTGGAGAAGGTGCGCCGCCGCATCATGGCCCGGCTGAAGCAGACCATCGGCGCGGAGCTGCGAGGGTAGGAATGCCGGCGGCGGGCGCGGGCAGTAAATCGTAACACGTAATGCGTAACTCGTAACCCGTAACTCGTAACCCGGAGCCAGAGTGCGCGCGCCAACCTCCGGGTTACGGGTTACGAGTTACGTGTTACCGGTTGGTGAGCGGTCGCCATTGGTGAATTCGTGAATGGTGAATGGTGAAAGGAAGCAGTGTCTGATGAAGAATTCGCATGCGGCGTTGGCGGGGGCGGCGCTGGTTGGTGTGGGTGGGCTGACCTATGCCCGCGGCGTGGAACGGCTGTGGATCGATGTGCGCCGTCTGTGGGTGACGACCCCATCGGCCGGCCTGCCGCCGGAGGGGCTGCGCATCTTGCATCTTTCCGACATGCACTTCTCCGGCCGCGGCGCGGTGGAGCGCCTGAAGATCGAACGCACCGTCAGCCTGCTGGCCGGCGAGACCATCGACCTGCTGTTGGTCACCGGCGACATGATCCACGATGACCGCGGCATGGACGCGGCCCTGGAGCTGATCGACCGGCTGCCGCGGCCGCGGCTGGGAACCTACGCCTGTCTGGGCAACCATGATTATTTCTGCTATAGCTGGCTGGGGCCGGCGCGCACGGCCTGGCGCACGGCCCCGCCCGGCCAGCGGCTGGCCAGCTCCGTCCGCTACACGGCCGATATGGTGCGCCGCGTGGTCGTCAACGATCGGCTCTACCTGGGCGAACACAACAACGACATGGCCGAGTTTCGCCAGCGCCTGGCCGCCGCCGGCATTCACCTGCTGATCAACGACAGCCGGCGGGTGCAGACGGCGCAGTTCGATCTGTGGCTGGCCGGCATCGACGATCTGATGGAGGGCTGGCCCGATGTGCGGCGCACTCTGGAGGGCATGCCCGACCAGGGCAGCTTGCGCATTCTGCTGGCCCACAACCCTGACCTGATGCTGGCGCCGGCCCTTCAGCAGGTGGATCTGGCCCTGTGCGGCCACGTACACGGCGGCCAGATCCGGCTGCCGCTGCTGGGTTCGCCGCACACCCAGGGCACCCACCTTTCCCGGCGCCGCTCATCGGGGTGGTTCCAGTATGGCCACGCGGCCACCTACATCAGCCGCGGCCTGGGCGAGGGCATCCGCCTGCGCTTCAACTGCCGGCCTGAGGTGGCAGTGATCCACGTGCTGCCGGCCTGAGCGTCAGGCGTGCGGGGTGGGATCAGGCGCGCACGGCGAAAAAGGGCGGCGCCTGTCGTTTAACTTGCTAACTGCTCAGACTGCGGAAGCTGCCTCCCCAGGAGCCGCCCCGTCCAGTCGATTTCCTCGATCCAACATCATCATCGCCGCCGAGGAGACGCCCATGACCCCCTCCCCCGCCCCCCATCTCCAGAGAGTTCGCCCGACGTTGCGGCTGATTGCCCTGTGCGCTGCGGCGGCCATCGTCCTGATCGCTGTGGCCGCGTGCCGGTCGGGCGGCGAACCGCCGCCGGTCATCGTGGTGGAGCCGACGCCCTTCGCCTGGTCGGTGGCTGAGCTGCTGCCCGAAACCGACGCAGGTCAGGTCGATCTGACCACGCCCGGCTTCTACTGCGCCAGTTGCGGCAGCGATGCCTGCCGGCAGCGCTGTCTCCTCTCGGACGCGGCCGTGGGCATGCAGAACCGTTTTCTGATCTGCGAGCTGATGCCGGCGCCCAACGTCTACAACCTCTCCCAGGTCCGTCGCTGGGTGGAGGCCAACGCGGCCGCCGGCCTGCGTTCGATCATCGGCTTCGTCCCTAAGACCGATCGCGGCTATGCCGCGCCGGCCGGCGGTTCCTGCACGCCGGACAGCGGCGCCTCCCCTGCCTGGATGCTTCAGCCGGGCTCCGTCTATCAGCCGCTGCGCAACGGCCTTGGCGCTGAGACCACCTACCACATCAACTACCGCAGTCCGGCCGTGCAGAGCCAACTGCGCGGCCTGCTGCGGGCGCTGCGCCAGGAATTCGCGGCCATGCCCCCCGACTTGCTGGCCACGGTGGACTCCATCGAAGTGAACATCGGCCACGACGGGGAGATGGACCCGGCGCGCAACTACAACGATTTCCCGTCCGGCGCGCCGTTGGGGTGGATGGACCGCAACATGTATCGCTGCATCTATGCCGGCTACACCTGGAATCCGGGGCGGAACCAGCAGTACTGCACCGACGCCAAGGGACGCGTCGTGGATACGGCCACCGCCTATGGCGCGGCCGCGGTCTGGCGGGACGAGGTCCTCAAGCCGATGATCGACATCTACGGGCAGGAACTTTCCCTGGCCGCCCAGCCCGCGCCCTTGGGCAAACCCACCGTGTTGCTGGCTGTGGGCCAGATCATCTCGACCGACGAGCGCGCCGCCCCCTGCGCAGGCTGCGGCGAGCGCAACATCGTCGATTATGCCTTCGAGAGCTATGGCATGGGGGTCAAGACCACCGGCATCAACCCCGACCTGGGCAACGGCAACGGCCCCGACGTGCAGGGCCTGGAATATCGCAACTGGCCCAACATCTTCAAGCTGAACTGGCCCAGCCGGACGACGGCCGGCGAGCATGGCGTCAACGCCATCGGCAGCGGCCATTGCTGCGACGACCCCAAGGAGCTCTATTGGGCGGTGCTGAACGCGCTGGACAAGCACATCTCCCAGCTCCATTTCCTGGGCTCCGACATCGGCCAGAGCGGGAGCGGCGCGGCCGAGGCCCGGGCGTTGTTCGCCCGCTACGCCGGCCGGCTGCCGGCTGACACCCCCGATGTTTGGATCGTCTTGCGCGACACGGCGGGCAGCTATTATCCCGACGGCGACAACAACGGCTCGCGCGGCAATCCGCCCGGCCGGGCGCCCTGCTGCCGCTTCCTGCCCAACTACGAGTGGTTCATCTACCAGCGCAACCCCGCGGTCAGCCAGGTGGTGCGCACCGGCCTGCCCAATTCCTACCAGAGCCTCTCGGCCCGCAGCGACAGCGGCGGCCCGCTGCGGCTGGACGTGGAGGACCTCTGGCCAGGGGCCGGTCAGCAGCCCCAAGCGGCCGGCGGCTGCGTCGCCTACGACGTGCAGATCGAGTTTCAGGACAAGGGCAGCGACAGCTTCGCGCTGCGCTATGCCCGTGCAGACGGCAGCGAGGCCACGGCCAGCGTGCGCAAGACGGGAACCGGCCAGTGGCGCTCCGTCACCCTGCGGCTGGAGGACGCGTTTCTGAACAACAACCTGGCCGGCGGCGCGGATTTGGAGCTCTTCAGCCCCGATGGCAGCGCCGACGTCTTTCACCGGCTGCGCGTCGAGGCTGTGGGCGTCTGCACCCCCACGGCCACCGCCACGCCGACGGTCTCGCGAACCTCCACCCGCACGGCTACTGCTACGGCAACCCGCACGGCAACTGCTACGGCAACCCGCACGGCCACGGCCACGCCATCGCCCACCGACACGGCTACCGCCACCCGCACGGCCACGGCCACGGCATCGCCCACCGGCACGGCCACCGCCACCCGCACGGCCACAGCCACGCCATCGCCCACCGGCACGGCCACGGCCACCCGCACGGCCACGGCCACCCACACGGCTACTGTATCGCCTACCGACACGGCCACGCCATCGCCTACCGGCACGACCACGGCCACGCCATCGGCTACGTTCACGCCAGTGGCCACAGCCACACCAGCGGCCACGGCCACGGCCACGGCCACGCCCGACCCGCTGGCCTGCCTGCCTGTGCCGGTGGGAACCATCCCCCTGCCGGCCGATGACCAGCCCAAGGGCATGGCGGCCGACGCCGGCAACGTCTACGTCGCGCTCTACCATCAGCCGCGGCTGGCCATCATCGACGCGGCCAGCGACGCGCTGCAGACGCTGCAGCCGCTGGCGCCGGGCGGCGTCAACGCGGTGGCCGCGGTGGGCAACCGGCTCTACACCAGCAACCGCGACAGCGCCCAGCTCTCCATCAGCCAGGCGGGCAGCGGCCAGTTGTTGCGCACCTTGCCGGTGGGAGCGTTGCCCTGGGGGGTGGGAGGCAGCGGCGACCGGGTGTTCGTGGCCAACTTCGCCGACGACACGGTGACCACGGTCAACACGACCAGCGACACGGTGCTGCGCACCACCAGCGTGGCCGACATGCCAGCCTTCGTGGCGGCCGGGCCGACGCAGGTCTACGTGACCCACATCAGCGGCCGGCTCTCCATCCTCTCCCGCAACGGCTCGCTGCTGGCCGATCTGCATCCCGCCCAGGCCGGCCAGCTCTGGGGCGCAGCCCTCAGCCCCGATGGGTCCCGGCTCTACCTGGCCGACCGGCCCAATCACCGCATCTTGATGTTGTCCGTGGCCAACAACCAGGTGACGGATGTGATCGCGCTGCCGGGGCCGCCCACCGCGTTGGCGCTGAACCCCAACACCGGCCACCTGTTCGCGGTCGATGCTGAGGCCGACCGGGTGTATGTGGTGGACACGCGCGCCGCCAACCTGGTTATGGGCGCCGTGCCGGTGGGACGCCAGGGCGCCGCCGACGGGGGCCAGGGCATCGCCGTCACCCGGGACAAGGTCTACGTGGCCAACTGGTTGGATCGCACGGTGAGCGTGCTGAACGACGCCGTCTGTCCGGTCCAGCCGACGCCTGTTCCGCGCTGAGTAAGGGGAATGGGGAAGAAAGAGGGGGGAGACTAGTACACGTCGGCCTAAATCGGTCTTCACTCACTGCTCAAGCCGTTCCGTGAACCGGCGGCGTTGTGGGCGCAAACCCGGCGGATCACGGATCCGCCGGGAGCAGGTAAACTGAAGAGTTATTTACGCCAACTCGTACTAGCAGTTCGGAGTCGAGGCTTTAGCCGGTGGGCCACCGGCGGGTGCGAGCACGTGGATTGAGTAGGCTGCCGTATCGAGATCCCGTGCTTGCACCCGCCAGCCAAGCGGCTTTCAGGTTCGTGGCTTAGCGCCGCCAGCCCCAGTGGCCCACGGCCATCACGATGTCGGGCAGGTCGATGACGCCGGAGCCGTCCAGATCCAGGCTGGCCGGGCAGGCCGCGCCAATTGCCTGCTGCCAGCAGCCGGCGATGCGCTGCACATCGGCGATGTCCACGTCGCCATCGCAGGCCGCCACATTGCCATGATCAGGGTTGGGCTGGACATCGGCCCGGTGGCAGCCCGCCTCCAGCACCAGTTGGCCGAAGTCCTGCGCCTGGGCATTGGTCGCCGCGCCCTGCCAGATCAGATAGTGATCCCAGTTGCCGCCGTCGTCGTCGTCGTGCAGGCCGATGTTGAAGCCGGCCACCCAGCCCGCGCCCCAGCCCGGCGGCTGCAAGAGGGTCAACGGGATCGCCATCTCCACCTGGTAGCCGTCCACCTGCGTCTCCACTGAGCGCAACACGTTGCTCAACGGCGGCATCATCCCCCGGTCGGTCACGGTCCCGTCCAGGTTGATGGTGATTTGGTGGTCGTCCGGCCCGTTGAACAGGCCATCCCGCGCGCCGTCGAAGGCGAACTCCAGCTCATCATCCTGCCACACGTCGTTGCTGTCCCGCACCAGCTCATCGTCCCAGACGCGCGCGGCCACGTAGAGATAGTCGTCATCCCACGCGGCCCAGATGCGGGCGCTCAGATCGGCCGCGTCGGGGGGTGGCGCGGAGGTGGGCCGCACCGTGCTGGCCGTGGTCGCATCCAGCAACACCCCGTCGTTGAGCACCCAGTCGTCCAGAAAGCCATCGATGATCGGCGGCTGCGTCATGTAGGTTCCCGTGATGGTCCGGTTCGGGTCGATGGGTCGCGGGGTCGCGGTGGCGGTGGCCGTGGGCGAAGGGGAGGGCGACGCCGTGGCCGTGGGCGTCGGCGTTGGCCCGGCCGTGGGCGTATGCGAGGCTGTCGGCGTCGCGGTCGGGGTGCGGGTCGGCGTCGCCGTGGGGCCAGTGGTCGGCGTCGGCGTGCGGGTGGGGGTGCGGGTAGGGGTGGGCGTGGGGGGCGCCATCGAGACGGCATAGGTGAAGACCAGCCGCGGCCGGATCGCTGGGTCCGCGTGCTCGCTGGAGGCGAAATCGTAGTTGACGCCGCCGCTGCCGCTGCTCCCCTTGATCGCCAGGCCATGGTTGGTCTGGCTGCCTGCGTTCCACTCCGCCAGCGCCTGGGTCACGTCGAAACGTTCCCAGACCTTGACCTCGTCCAGCCGTTGTTGGGAGAGCAAGACGCCGCTGCGGTCCGATGGGATGCCGTTGGCGCCGGCCGTCGTCCACAGAACCGAGTTGGTCGCCCGATTCCAGGTCGCCTGTTCCTCGCCCCAGTTGCGGCGCAGTGCATAGGCGCCGGCATCGACCCAGTTGGTTTCGTTGGAGCGCGAGTTGACATAGAGCTCCAGATAGCCCGCGACGATGGTCGCCTGGCTGGGAATGACGCCGGTCAGGTCGAACTTGAGCAGCGACGCCCATTCGTCGTTGGGCCGCACCGAGACGCGCGTCAACGTGCCGTAGTTGGCGTCGGCGCTCCAACTGCTGAGATAGGTGTCGGTGACGCCGTTGTAGCCGTTGCTGCCCGGCTGCAAGACGACGCGCACCTGCTGGACGGTGTTGAGGCGTTTGAGGTTGACGAAGTGGAAGGTGTCGTCGCCGTCGCCGTTGTTGTAGATGCGGAAATCGCTGCCGCCCGGCTGGCGATTGCCGAAATAGGCGTTGTTCAGCACCTGCGTCACCGTGCGCCACTGGCCGCTGTTCTGCTTCTGCACCGTGAAGCCCAGCGCATAGGGGTCGTTGAGCGCGTCATATTCCAGCCGCCAGCTCCCTGTGCCCTGGTCCAGGTAGGTCACGGTGATGCTGATCGCGTTGCTGCCGCCCATCACATAGGCATCGTCCACGTTGAAATACATGTAGGGGTTGCTGGCGCCGTTGGTGCGCCGGGCGTAGCGCCCCCGCATGTCGCCGGTCACATTCCAGAGCGGCACGGTCGCGCCGCCGGGGACGCTGTTGTTCTGGTAGAGCCAGAAGTTGAAGTTGCCCCGCTGCGGATACCAGGTGGAGACCGGCTCGCGCAGCGCGGTCCAGACCGACGGGGTGTTCTGCACCGTGCGACCCAGATAGAGGTTGGAGAAATTCCACAGGCTTTTCTCGAAGGGGGTTGCGCCGGTCAGCAGATCCCATTTGGCCACGAAATAGGCCGGGTGCTTGTCCAGCGCGTTGAGGATCGCCCAGTAGACATCCGATTCGGTCTCCAGCCCGCTGCGGTAGATCTCCCAGGCCAGCGGGCCGGCGGTGTTGGGGAAGGAGAGCATGGCATCGTACTGGCCGGCGCGGTAGTCGTTGTGGCTGGGATTGTCGATCACCTGGTCATCGTGATCCACCAGCAGGCGGTTGTGCTTGAAGCCAACGCCCTGGTTGCCGGCATAGTCGGTGAACTCGCGGCGTTCCCAGCGCTGGGTGAAGAAGGGCGCGTGCTGCAGCATCAGCGGCTTGTTGCGCCAGGCCGAGGTGTAGATATCGGTGATCGCGTTGACCGTCTGCACCCAGCCGTTGGCGGTCAGCCCGTTGGCGGTCAGGCAGGCGTCCACCTCGTTGTCCGCGGGGATCGTCTCGCCGTACATGCCGGAGCTGATCTCCACAAAGGCGACGCGCGGATCGTTGCCGTAGCGCGCGGCCGCGGCGTGGATAAAGCTCGACCAGGCCGTCTGGTAGCTGGTCGACCAGTATTTGGGCACGATATGGCTTTGGCCGTTGATGGTGCAGGTGACGTAGCCATTGGGGTGCTGCTGCATGTACCACTGCGGCAGCCAGGCGCCGCCGCAGCAGAGACCATCGTAGCTGTTGAAGCGAATCCCCGTCGGCTTGCCCAGCGCCGCCTCCGCCTGCAGCCAGCTATCGACCAGCTGCCAGTCGTAGGTTCCCTGGGCGGTGGTTTCGATGCGGCTCCATTGGAAATTCATCTGGCCGCCCACCACGTAGGGGTATTCCGCCGGGTCGGTGTGCCGCCAGTCCAGGAAGACGTAGACGCCGGGCTGGGGCCAGGGAGGGGTGAGCTCCGGGCTGGCTTCCGGCTGGGCCGGCGCGGCGGCCGGCGCCGGTGTGACGGCCGCTTCGGCCTGGCCAGGGGGTGTGGAGGAGGAACGGGCCGAGGCCACGGTCCATCCGGTGAGGAGGAGCAGGGGAATGGCCAGCGCCAGGCCGGCCAACGCCAGCGATCGTCGCCGTGAGTTCATTGTTCATTTACCTCGTTGTGGCCAGATGAGCCGCTGGCGCCTGTGGGCGACCATATCGCGACTCATCCGGGCGGCGATCTTGTCAGGATCGGGATGGAAATTTAAGACTGTGCGGCGACCGCCTGCCGGGCCGACGCGTCGGGCCCAACCGGGCGACTCGGCCGCCAAGGGCGATTTCTAAAGTCACGGGCCGAACAGTCACTGCGATTCTAGCTAACTTCCGGCGATAAGTCAATGGGAAATCAGTACTAAAGCCGGCATACGTGGTATAATCGCGTCATGACCGAGCTGGCCATCGAGACCGAGCAACTGAGCAAGCAATTCATCCTGCCGCGCGGGTGGGCTGAGCTGCTGCGGCCTGGCAAGCGGCGCCGCACGGAGGCCGACCGCAGCGTCGTCGCCGTGGACGGCGTCACCCTGACGGTAAACGCAGGGGAACTGTACGGGCTGCTGGGGCCCAACGGCGCCGGCAAGACGACGTTGATCCGGCTGCTCTGCACCATGATCGTGCCCAGCAGCGGCCGCGGCAGCATCTTCGGCATCGATCTGGGGGAAAGCAACCAGATCCGCCAGTTGATCGGCATGGCCTCGGGCGACGAACGCAGCTTCTACTGGCGGCTCAGCGGGCGACACAACCTGGAATTCTTCGGCGTGCTCTGCGGGCTGAGCGAAGCCCAGGCCAGCCGGCGCGCCGGCGAGCTGCTGGAACAGGTCGATCTGGCCAGCCACGCCGACCGCCCGTTTCGCACCTACTCCAGTGGCCAGAAGCAGCGGCTGAGCATCGCGCGGGCGCTGCTGCACCGCCCGCGCCTGCTCTTTTTGGACGAGCCAACCCGCAGCCTGGACCCGACCGCCACCCTGCGCCTGCACGAGTTCATCGAGCAGGAGCTGCTGGCGGGCCAGGGGATGACCATTCTGCTGACCACCCATCGCCTGGACGAGGCCGCCCGCCTCAGCCAGCGCATCGGCATCATGGCCGGCGGGCGCCTGCAGGCGCAGGGGACGCCCGACGAGCTGCGGGCCAGGCTGGGGCCAACGGCCAGCTATCACGTGCAGGTTGGCCAGCTTGCCGGCGATGCGGCCGGCCTGGCCGAGAATCTGCCCGGACGCCTGCACGTCCAGCCTGGCGGCCAGCCCGGTCGGTGGCTGTTGGAGCTGGAGGATGTCGGCGACGAGGCCGGGCTGGCCGAGCTGCTGCGCCGCATCGTGCTGGCCGGCGGCCAGATATACGACGTGCAGCGCCAGCAAGCCACGCTGGAGCAGGTCTTCACCCGCTTCACAGGCCGATAAACCAGCGCACACCTCACATCACGCCTCACGATCACGCACCACGCATCACGCATCACGCATCACAATCACACACCACACATCTCAATCACGCATCACGCATCACGCATTACGCATCACGCATCACGCATCACAATCACGCACCGCACATCTCAATCACGCATCACGCCCTACGCATCACAATCACGCACCGCACATCTCAATCACGCATTACGCATTACGCATCACGCATTACGCATCACAATCACACACCACACATCTCAATCACACATCACGCATCACGCATCACGCATCATGACTCGCGCCCTGGCCTTCCTGCGCCGCGATCTGCGGCTTCAACTGAGCTACCGCTTCGCGTTCCTCTTGCAGATTTCCGGCATCTTCTTCAATCTGCTGGTCTTCTATTTCCTCAGCAAGCTGGTGGGGCCGTCGGCTGCGCCCTATCTGGAGCCTTACGGCGGCGACTATTTCGCCTTTGTCCTGATCGGCCTGGCCTTTTCCGGCTACTTCGGCGTGGGCTTGCAGGGCTTCGCCGGCACCATCCGCGAGGCGCAGACCACGGGCACGCTGGAGGCCATGCTGCTGACGCCGACGCGCCTCAGCACCATCGTCCTCTCCAGCAGCATCTATGACTACGGCTTTGTCACCTTTCAGGTGATGGTCTACCTGGTGCTGGGGGCGCTCCTCTTCGGCGTGCAGCTTCGCGGCAACGTGCCGGCCGCGCTGGTGATCCTGATCCTGACCATCGTGGCCATGACCGCGGTGGGCATCATCGCGGCCAGCTTCATCATGGTGCTCAAACGGGGCGATCCGGTGACCTGGCTCTTCAACTCGCTGGGGCTGCTGCTGGGCGGCGTCTACTACCCGGTCAGCCTGATGCCTGAGTGGCTGCAGACCCTTTCCTGGCTGCTGCCCATCACCTACTCGCTGGATGGCATGCGCCGCGCCCTGCTGACCGATGCCTCCTTCCAGGAACTGCTGCCCAACATCGTGGCCTTGTCGATCTTCTCGATCATCCTGGTGCCGGTCAGCTTGGCCATCTTCCGCCGCGCTGTGCATCGCGCCAAGGTCGACGGCAGCCTGGCGCACTTCTGACGCGGCTGGCGGGGGCGTCCCCGCAGATTTCGATACGGCGGCCTACTCAATCTGCGGGGGGCAACAAAAGACGGCGCTGCGGCGACGCGTTTGCAAACGCGTCGCCGCAGCGCCGTGCTCTCTCAGGACGACGCTCAGTTGGGTCGCTGCAGCCGTAGGGCAGGGTCGCCCAGCAGGGTGAAGGTCTCGATCAGGTCCTGCATCAGATCGCGCTCGGCGCTCAGATCCTGCTTGCCCAGCATGATCGCCTCGCCCACCGTGGGCGCATCGCCGAAGAGATGGGTGTAGATGTTGCCGGCCAACTGGCTTTGGTCCGTGGCCAGCGATTCGCTGGTGGGCACAAAGGCCGCCACCACGCCGCCATCCCGGTTGAAGAGCAGCTCTTCTCCCATGCTGGCGGCCTGTGGATGGTGGAAATAGCCCACCAGACAGGTCATGGTCATCAGGAAGGGCTGGGTGGCATTGTGCAGGCTGACCGCGTCGGTGATGCTCAGGATCTTCTCCTGCGCCCAGACATTCATGCTGCCGTGGCCCACATAAGTCACCATGCCGACCCCTTGGTTGAGCTGGTCGATCACCGCCCCGTTGGGGTCGGCGCTCTGGCCCAGATAGACCTTCTCAGCCTCATAGCTGGCCGGCAGGTAATTGGTCGCCAGGTCGTCGCTGATCTCCTGGAAGGAGGTCTGCTTGTCGTCGGCCACGAAGAGCGCCCGCCCGGCCCAGTTGGCCGCGTTCGGATCCTGCTCATAGGCCAGCGTCTTGGCTACCACCGTGGCCACCTGTTCAGCCGTCTGCGCCGGGATGCGTCCCACGGCCATGTCCGGCCGGTCATCCTGCTCGTCCAGGCTGACAAACCAGTTGTCGCTGGCCGTCTCGCCCACGAAATGCGTCTGCAACAGATAGGTCGGGATCAGGTTGGGCGTTCCATCCGCCAGAAAGCCCCGGTAGTCGTAGCTGGCGTCGCCCACCAACAGCAAAAAGCGCGGGGCCGGGCCGGGCCAGTTGTCGCGGGCATAGCGCATGTAGTCGCGAACGGCCGCGGGATCGACCATGCCGCCGCTGAAGGTGTCATACACATCCTGAATCTCGGCCACGGTTACGCGCAAACCCTGCTCGCGGCGATAGTCGACCAATGGCTGCAAGGCCGCGGCGAAGTCAGATGGGGTGATGACGATGTAGTCGGCGCCCTCGCTGTTCTGGCGCAGGTCTGCGCTGTTGGCCGGCAGGATCGCCTGCGGCGTCAGGCGCGCGCCAGCCGTGGCCAGGGCATAGCGCCGCAGGCCCTCGCCCTCGTCGTCCTGGAAGCTCAGCCCCTCGGCTGAAGTCGTCGCCCCAGTCAACGGCGTGGCCGCGGCCGGATCGGTCACCTCCCACAGCAGCGCCTGGGCCGCATCGGCCTCAGCCACCGCCACGGGCGCGCCCGCCTCGATGCCGAAGAGCAACTGCTGGTCAGGCGCCGCGGCCAGTTGGCGCTCATAGGCCAGGTCGACGCGGTCCAGGTAGAGCATGTCCACCGTGGCCCCGGTGTCGCCGGGGGCGGAGAGGGTGAGGGTGTTGCCGGCGGCCTGCACCACATCGGCCGGCAGGGTGGCCGTCACCGTGCGCGTGCCCTGGCCATCCCAGGCCGCCTCCGCCACCTGCTGGCCGTTGACCAGCAGCAGGGCGCGGTGGTCAGGATCCGCCGCCGCGTCCTGGGTGTTGCCCCACAGCGTCACACTCAGTTCCACATCGCCGCCGGCCCAGCCGGGCAGGTCGAAGGGCAGGTCGAAGGTGGCCGGCGCAAAGAGCGACTGCCAGAGCCAGTGATCGCTGTCGGCCGGAAGCTGCGACAGATAGGTGATGTTCTCTTCCAGCGTCTGGCGGTCGGTGAAGCTTGTTCGGAGCTGCGCCGAAGCCGTCGCCGCCGGCGTCAGCGTGCGGCCCACCTCGCTCCGGGGTTGGTCGCCCCAGCTCAGCCAATAGACATTTTCCCAGCCATAGCGGCTGGCGCGCGGCGCGCCGTAGAAGGTCAGATCCAGCGTGTCGCCGCTGCCCTGGCTGATCAGCGTCACCGGCTCGCCGTCCAGGGTCAGGGTCAGCCGGCTGGGGTCGCCGGCCGCCGGATCGAAGCCGGCCGCGGCCAGGTCGGCCGCGGTGACGCCGTAGAGGCCAGGCTCGCTCACCACGAACTTGACCGCGTCCACCGGCTGGACCGTGGCCGGTGCGGTGGACGCGGCCACGGCCGGCGCGGTCGGCGTGGCGCTGGGTGTGGCCGCCTTGCGGCTACACCCAGCCAGCAGAAGGGCGATCACAAGGAACAGCGCCAGCCGGGCGGCCTGCCTGGCTCCATGCGAACGAAGGTGCGGAAAAGGCATGAGCTGTCGCTACTCCTGATTTACCGGCGCCGCCAGACGAAGAAGACCACCAGCGCCAGCAGTCCTGCGCCGCAGACAGCCCCGCCGCCGACGACCGCCAGCAGGCCGGAGGCGCCGGCGCCCCCGCTCGCCGAATCAGAGGGGCGAGGGGTGGCGGTGGGGCGCAGCAGCTGCGCCTGCGGCGCGGCCTCCTGGGCCGGCGCGGCCTCGGCCACCGTCTGCGGCGTGGCTGTGGCGTCCGGCGCGGCCGCGCCGCTGGTCGGCTCGGCCGTGGCCGCGGCCTGATCTGCGACCGCGGGGGTCGTGGCGGTATCCTGCAACACGCCGGTCTGGCTCTCGCTCCGCTCCGCGGCGGCCGCGGCCGCCACGGTGGCATCTTTCGCCGCGGCATCCTGTCCGTCAGTGGTCACGGCCGCCGTGGCCGGCGTCGTGAGCGCCGGATTGACCGGCGCGCTGGTCGGCGCGGCGGCTGGCGGGATGGTTGGCGCGCTGGTGGTGGTTGGCGGCGCGGTGTTGGTGGCTGCCGGGGTATCCTGCACCAACGGCTGCGAGGTGGCGGTGGGCGGCGGGGTGTTCTGCACCAACGGCTGCGTCGTGGCGGTGGGCGGCGGGGTATTCTGCGCCAACGGCTGCGTCGTGGCGGTGGGCGAGGTGGCGGTCGGCTGCGTCGTTGGCGTCGCCGTGGAACCGGCCGCGGCCTGCTGCACCGTGCCCAGCGGGTTGCGCTCCCCGCCGCGCGTGAATTCGATCAGCCAATAGTAATAAACCTGCCCGGCTGTCACGCCGTTATCGACGTATTCGTAATCCTTGCCGGCGACGGCTGTACCGGTAGCCTGCACCGTTGCGATGTCCGCGGCCTGCGCCGGGTCGTTGGTGGTTCCGCGTTGAATGATGAAAGCGGCTGTGTCCGTTTCGGTCTCTGTGCCCCATAAGACGACCAACTGGCTGGAAGATGCTCCCTGGTCGATGCGGAAGTAGCTGAGGTTGACGTTGGCGTGGACGGGAAGCGCGACCAGCAATGATGAGAGCAGAATGATCAGGAGAGGAACGATGCGCAGGGCAGAACGATTCATGGAATGTCTCTTTACTCCTTCAGCCAGGTTGAAATGAATGCACATATCTCGAGGAGTTGGGCAGCACGGCAGCCAGCGATGTTAGCACAGGGCTGCGCGCATGTCAAAACTGCGACGGCGGAACGGCTACGGCAGGTTGATGCGCAAAGCCGGATCGCCCAGCAGGTCAAAGGTGTCCAGCAGATCCAGGTTGCTGCCGCTGCCCCACAGGGCTTGCTTGCCGGCCGCGGTGGCCAGCCCCAGGACGCGCTGGCCGCCGAAGACTGACTGGTAGAAGCCGCGATGGAGCTGATCATGACCGGTGGCCACGCCGAAGCCAGTGGCAGCCCAGCCAGCCACCGATCCGCCGCCGGACCGGCCCAGCATCATCACCTCCAGGCCGGTTTGCAGCGGGTCAGCGAAGTTGCCGCTGGCGCAGGCCATGTCCAGCACGATGGGCAGGCGGCCGCCGTTGTTGAGCAGGGTCACATCGTTGCGTCCCGCATCGCGCATGCGCAGGAGCGCTTCGTGGGCCCAGGTGGTGACGCCGGCATGCCCGATATAGTTGAGAAAGACTGTGCCGGTGTTGACCGCGGTCACAATGGCGGTGGTGGCGGCGGCGGCGGTGCGGTAGCGGTAGGGCTCGCCCCCGTCGTCGTTGGGATAGGGATCGTAGAAGATGCGGTTGCTGACATACTGCGGGGGAACCAGGGCAATCGTCCCGTTGCTCAGCGCCTCGAAGTTGCCGGCCGGATCTGGCGTGCCATCGGCCGCGCGGTAGTTGTCGGCCACAAAGGTCAGGGTGCTGCGCCATGCCCCGGTCGGCGGCGCGGTCTCGTAGCTGATAGCCTTGTTGACCATCAACGTCGCTTCGGCCAGGTTGCGGGCCGGCAGCCGTCCCAGCGCCAGGTCGGGCATGCGATCGCTGCCGCTGATGGCCACGAACTCATTCTCCACCGCCACCTCACAGGTGAAGGGGTCGGCGCAACCGAAATAGGTCGGCACAAGAATCGGCTGCGACGCCAGACCGGTGCGCATGCGGTAGTCGTAGTGCGCGCTGCCCAACAGCATCAGATAGGCCGGCGCGGGCCGCTGCCAGTTGGCGTAGGCGTAGGCCGTGAAATCGCGAATCGCACGCGGGTCCATCCGGCCATTGCTGAACTCGTCGTAGATGTCCTGGATCTCTACCAGGGTCACCGTCAGGCCGCGGGCGCGGCGATGGCTGGCCAGCGCCTCGGCGGCCGGCCAGAGGCTGCTGTGGCTGACCAGCAGATAGTCGGCCCGGTTGCCCGTGCTGTGCAGGTTCGAGCCAACGTCGCGGCTGAGCGCCGCGATGGGGGGTGTGGCTGCCAGCCGGGTCAGCGCATAGCGGCGGGGAGTGGCGCTGGCGACGCCGAAACGCACCTGATAGCTGGCGCTGCCGGCCGAACCCGGCGCGCCGGCGATGGGCAGATAGACCTGGTATTGGCTGGTCGCGCTGGCCGCGGCCGGCGCCGCGCCCTCCGGCGCTGCATCAGGGGCATCCATGGGGGTCGCCTGCCAGCCGGTCAGACGTGTAACCGCGGCCGGATTGGTCACGTCGAAGGCCAGCACATCCTGACCGCTGAAGCCCTGCACCTGGAACTCCCGCTGTCCGCCGGCTGCGGCCGCGAAGAGCGCCTGGTCGTTGACTGTCTGCAAGGCGTGTTGATAGTCGATCTCGACCCAGTCCAGGAGGGAGCCATCGTTTGCCACCCCGGAGATGGCCTCCAGAGTCAACGTGACGCTGTTCAGGCCGCGCCGCAGCAGGGCGCTGGATACCTGGAACTCGCTTTGGGCCGGGATCAATCCATCCCAGGTCATCACGCCGATGGCTTGGCCGTTCAATTCAACGCGCACCCGATGATCGGGGTTGACCGCAGCGACGAAGCTGGAGCCCTGCATACGAACCCGCACCCGCGCGGTGTAGCCGCTGGTGTTGGCCGTGGGCAGCGTCTGATAGACCGTGTAGGAGGGGGTGAAGAGCGTGCTGAGCTCTTTCCAATACCAGCGGGGATAGGAGGTGGCGATGCCGTAGCCCGGCAGATCGCCTTTGTAGATGTAGTCCTCCTCCAGGCGGGCGGTGGCCCAGGCCGCGGTGTCGGTCGCCGCGCCGGCCGGCGCCGCGTTGCTGGGGGCCATGCGCAGACCGGGCGTGTTGCCCACGCTGAGCCAATAGACGTCGGTCTCGCTGTAGATGGTCGGCTGGATGTCGGCGTAGAAGAGCAGCGCCTCGCCCGGCTCGAACTGAGCGTCGCCGTCGCCCACGAAATGCGCCGCCACCTGCTGTCCGTGGGTCCAGACCTGCAAATAGGCGGGGTTGGCCGCGGCCAGCGGCGCCAGCCCGGCGCCTTGCAGCTCGGCCAGGGTGATCTTGTACAGCCCGCTGGCGCGCAGGGCGGTCTTGAACCAGGTGCGCGAGGTGTCGCCGGGGTAGACGCTCTCCGGCGCGTGGCCGCTGCTCAGCGGTTCGCCGCGCCCGGTGCGCCAGGCTTGGGCCTGGTCGAAGTTGAGCAGTTGCGCTTGCAGCAGGGCGTCGAAGGGGCTGGCTGCCGCGCTGGCGTCGGCCGGGGCATCGCTGGTCGCGCCGTCGAAGGTCGCTTCCACCCGCAACCAGCGATAGACCTTCAGCGTGCCCTGGGCCGGATTGTACTGCACCGGCTGGATCAACACCCGGGCCACCCGCTGATCGCGCATGAAGGCGGTCTCGTCCAGGGAAACGACGGCCTCAGGCTGGAACTGATCGTTGGCGTAGGCGGTGCGATCCCAGGTGAACTGCTCCTGAACGCCGGCCACCGCGTCGGCCTCGCCGCTCTGCGGGTCACGTTGCACCACCTGTTGGGGAGCGGGATAGAGGGTGTAGCTGCCCGGCAGCGTTTCGACCTGGGCGTCGAGGATGCGCAGTTGGACGCTGCCCTCGGCTGGCATGCCCAGCAGTACGCCGGTTTGCAGCAGCTCAGGCTGGCCGGCCGCGCCGCCGGCCGTGTATCCGGGCAGGCTCAGCCGCTGAAAAGTCTGGCCATCGACTTGAACTTCCTCCAGCTTCGGCGACGCCACATCCAACTCGAAGATCAGGCCGGTAGGGCTCATCTCCACCAAGCGCGGGGCGGCGTCCTGCGACTCGCCCTCTTGGCCGGAGGCGCTGGCAGGCGCCATCAGCCCCAACACCATGATCACAATCATGCCGATTCTGCTCAACCGATCCATTCGTCGTCACCTCATCAGGCGCTTTGGTCGTCACGGGCTGCGCCGGTGCGGCATGCCGCGTCCGGCGTCTGAGACTGCGTGCGGGATGCGACACGCCAAGGGCCGTCCCCAGAAGTCCAAGGGGAACGTTTTTTCAGACGCCCCCCTCCGGTGAATGGTTCCCAGAAAAACCTGGGCTGGAAGTTGACCTTTGGTCGGTCAAATGGCTTGACAAATGGTTAATGGCTATGCTATAATCTTCCCGTTCTTGTGGTTCGCAGTACGCTTCACGTCCCAACACACCCATGTCCCGTTTCTCCCTGGATAGTTCGTTTGCCAAAGACAGCGATCAGATCATCGAGCGCGTGGTCGCCGGAGAGGCCTTGTTGATCAACCTGGCCAACGGCGACTACTACAGTCTTGATGGCGTGGGCACGGTCATTTGGGAGAACATCGATGGGCGCCGAACCGTCGATGATCTGGCGAACATTGTCACCGAAGAGTACAATGCGGACAAAGATCAGGTGGTGGCCGATGTCCTGCGTCTTGTCGGGCAACTGACCGATGAAGGGCTTCTCGTTGCACTGTAGATCGTCTACCCTTTGGCATTGAGCCCGCTGTGTTGCCACAGCGTGTAACCGTCGTCCTGTGAACAGCGCTCCCAGCGCAATCAACCCAACACGGAGGTATCATTGTGAATCAGAGCACGCCCGCCAAGAAGACCTACCAGACCCCGACCCTGACCAAGCACCAGCGGCTTCAGAAGGTGACGTTGGGTACTGTTAGCCGCCCTGGAAATGGCGACTGGCTGTTGCCAGGCAATTAATACGACAGTCACAACGCTGTGGCCTTAAGACCCGGCGCATTTGCGTTGGGCGCTATTCTGTCGGTTTGCGAGAAGGAAAGTTGGTCTCCAGCTTTCCTTCGTTGCATTTTTCCAGCCTGATGCCCTTTTCGCCGCCAACTGCTGCCCAGTTCTTCGACAGACTGGCGGCATCCTACGAAGCATACACCGCCGCCCATCCCACCCCAGAGGCGATCCTCCAGATCGGCCCTTGCCTGGTCAGGGCACGCGCCAGCACCGCAGCCTTGCAGCGTCAATGGCTGCGCCCGCTGGCCTGCCCCCTCCTCGCGCCGCAGGGCCAGGCGGTGGATTTCGCCATCGATCTGCTGGATCTGGGCGAGCAGCCGCTGCCCGATCTGCCCTGGCCCCCGCAGGCCAGTTCCTCCGAACAAGAAACCAGTGAATATCGCGAGGGGCCTTTTCTTTTCACCCGCCATGGCGACGTGATGCTGACCGCGCTGAACCAGGAGGAGGGGCGCACGGTGGGCTTGGTGCATGATCCCGCCCGCTGGCCGCTGCGCCACTACCGGCAGGCGATCTTCATCACCCTCTACCAGCATCTGCGCCGCCGGGGGCTGCACCTGATCCATGCCTCAGCCATCGGCAGCCAGGGCCGGGCCGCGCTGATTGCCGGACGGTCGGGCGCAGGCAAGACCACCACCATGCTCACCTCGGTGAGCGCCGGCCTGGATTTTCTGGGAGACGACACCACCCTGGTGCAGCGCACGGCCGGCGGCGCGCTGGAGGTCATCACCCTGTTGAGCACCCTGGATGTGACCGATGCCACGGCCGCCTGGTTCCCCGAGCTGACGCCCCACCTCTCACCCCAGCGCAGCCACACCGCCAAGCGCCAGATCATCCTCTCCGAAGCCTACCCGGAACGCATGGCGGCCAGCGGGCAGGTGGCTGCCATCCTGGCGCCGGAGATCACCGACCAGGCGCACACCGCTCTGGCGCCGGCCAGCCGGGCCGCGCTGCTCAGCGAGCTGCTCTTTTTCAGCGTGGACCTGCACGAGGCCGCGCTGGCCCGGGAGCATGTGGAGTTTCTGGCGCAGGCGGTGGAGAGTACCCCGGTCTACCGGCTGCTGCTGGGCAACGACAAAGAACAGATTCCCCCCGTCATTGCGGATTTGTTGCACAGATCGCCCGAACCCCTCTGAGGTGCGGCGACAGGGGATCAGGGGGCCCGCGGCAGCAGGAGCTGAACCCGGCTGCTGACCTCGGCCAGCTCGGCCTCGGCCCTGGACAGCAGCTCTGGCTGCCCGGCCAGATGTTGACCCCGCGCCGCCAGATCCAGCCCGTCGCGCAGCAGTTGATAGGGGATGCGGGTCAGGGCGAAGAACTCCAGCTTGAGCTGCGCCAGACGACGCGGGTCGAGGGAGAGGGCGGCCGGGACCTGTTCCTGCTGCAGACTGATCTCCAGCGCCGGCAGGCCATCCAGCAGCCTGAAGGCCAGCTCATACCAGCGATCGCCCAGCCGGCTCCGGAACTCGTCCAGCAGTTGAAAAACCTCTGTGACCTGGGGATCGATGAACTCATAGGGCAGGACCTGGTGGATGTTGCCGCTCAAGCCCCGCTCCAGTTCCATCTGGCTGCGCGCCGGCGTGCCAGGCATCAACAGCAAACAAGTGAAAACCAGCGGCGGGAAATAGCCAAACAGCCCCTGTTGCTCGATGAAGTGCAGGTTGGCCTGCAGGTCCTCCAACAGGCTGCCCGGCTCGAACATGATGAACTCCACCTGGGCGGCGACGTCGTTGTTGTGCAGGATCTCCAGCGCCCGGCGGTTGATCTCTACCCCCGTCTGCTTGACCATGCGCACCAGCGAGGCGTCGCTGCCGCTTTCGATGCCGACGCTGACATAGCGCAGCCCGGCCTGGCGCAGGGCGGGGAAATAGCGTTCTCCCTTGACCACCTGGTCGGGGCGGGTCAAAAAGGCAAAGGAGAAGTCCCGGCCGGTGGCGGCGTACTGCTGCACGATGGCCAGGGCGCGCTTGGGCTGCACGAAGAAGTTGTCGTCCTGAAACTCGAAGTGGCTGGCGCCGTCGCGCTCGGCCAGCTCGATCATCTCGGCCACCACGTTGTCCACGCTGCGGCCGCGCCAGGCCATGCCGCCCGCGTCGCCGTAGAAGGCGATGATGGCGCAGAAATTGCAGTGGAAGGGACAGCCGCGGCTGGAGATCATGGAGGCCTTGAGGCGCATCTTGCCAGCCACCGTGTCGGCATAGGGGGCATAGGCCTGCAGCGGCGGCAGGAGATCGCGCGCCGGGAAGGGCAGCGCGTCCAGGGCGGTGTTGTTGGGCCGGCTGGGATTGACGACGATCTCCGCGCCCTGGCGCCACGTGACGCCCAAAATGTGGCCCCAGTCGATGCTGGCGACGCCTTGGCGGCCGAGATCGGCCGGGCCAGCCGCAGCCTCTTGCCAGTGCTGCATCAGCTCGACGATGGTCTGCTCCCCCTCGCCGCGCACGCAGAGATCGATGGCCGGGAAATCCTCCAGAATCTCGCGGTCGGCAAAGGTCGGGTGATAGCCGCCCACGATCACCAACGTCTCAGGGTCTGCGCGCTTGATGCGTTCGGCCAGCTCGGCGACGGTGGCCGTCACCTGCGAGACCATGGAGATGCCCACCACCGGCCGGCCGCCGGCCTGCCTGACGCCGGCCACGAAGCGGTTCAGTTGCTGCGTCAGCGGCTCCAGCGGCGTCGGGCCGCCCAGGTTGGCGTCCAGCAGTTGGCTGGCGATGCCGGCCGCCCGCAGCGCCGCCGCCAGATAGGCAATGCCCAGCGGCTGGGCGCCGCGAAACTCGCGCGTTTGATAGTCAGGTGGGCTGATCAGCAGCAGTTCAGGAGGAGTCATGGCAGATCACCCGATGGCGCGCCGGTTGGGCGCCGGCGGCGACCGGTCAACACCATGCCGGCGCTGAGGCTCAGAAGCAGCCCCAGCCCGCTGGCGCACTGCAAGCCGGAGAGCGGACCGGCCCGCTGGGCTGTGGCGGTGGTGCGCTCCAGGCGGGTGGCCTGGCCGCTCAGCTCGACCTCTTCCAGCTCGTACCAGTAGGTGACGCCCGCGATGACCTGGGTGTCGGTGAAGACGTAGCTGCCGCCGCGCAGCGGATCGGGCGAGCCGGGGATCAGACGGGAGTTGATCTGTTCCCAGGGGCCCTCCTCGGCCAGGGCGCGGTAGACGTTGAAGCCTGCGGTGTTGACCTCGGTCTCGGTGGACCAGCGGATGATGATCGGATCGCCGGTCGGTTGGTCAGGCTGCTGCGGCGCGCGCGAGCTGGCCGCGGCCGGGCTGCCGACTGCCAGGGCCAGCCCGGCCAGCAGCGCCACGCCTGTCAGCCATGCCAGGAAAAATCGTCTGCGCACGATGCTTGATTCTCCTCGTAACTGTTCGTCCAGACTCTGGGTCGTCAGGGCTGTCGCTGCATGACGACCTCGGTGTCCTGGCTGAGCTCGAAGAAGACCCGCACGCCCTCTTCGGTCTGCTGGCCGCCGGGCGCCACGGGCTGCCAGACCTCGCCAGGCGGGGCCAGCAGCGTGACCTTGACCGGCAAGGCCGGCGTGCCGGGCTGTTTTTGCACCCGCAGCCGGTAGACGTCGTCGCTCAGCAGGCCGCTGGGCAGGCGATAGCTCAGGCGCACGCTGCGCGTGGCGCCGGAGGGGGTGATCAGGCTGCCGGCCAACTGCGTGGTATCCCGTTCGCCCGACTTGACGGTGACCTGATCCTGCTCGAAGCCTTCGGCGCTGAGCAGCTCAGCCCCGGCGGGAACCAGAACCCGGATGTAGTTGAAATAGCAGCGGCGCATCATCTCCTCGTAGGAGTCGCCGTAGCGGGCCACATGTTCACACGGCTGGTCGCTGGCCTCCCCCTGGTGGCGGTAGACCAGCTCCAGATCGGCCAACAGGCTGCCGTCAGCCTGCGGCGCCACGCTGTAGTTGGTGGTGCGCTGCACCAGGCTGTTGACCTTGTTCCAGCCGACGTTGCTGTCCACCACCAGCAGATAGTCGCCGTCGCCCGGCGTCACCGCGCCGCTCCAGCCGGCCTCAGCCAGCAGGGTCGCGGTGGCCGGATCGTTGACCGTCACCAGCACATGTTTCTCTTGCAGACTGGTGTAGAGGGCGCGCGCCAACTGGCCGAAGTCCACCTGGCCCGATTCGAGCCGGGCGCGGGCGGCGCCGGCCAGGTCGCCCATGAAATCCTTGCGGTAAAGCCACCAGTCGGACTTGCCAGCCTCGGCCACGGTGTTCTCGGTGGCCAGCGGGTCAGCCCAGATCTGGCGCATGGCCGTCAGCACGTTGGCCGCGGTTATCGGCTCCGGATAGCCAGGCAGCGTCAGCGGCTCCAGCGCGGCCACGATGCGCTGGGTCGCCTCCAGATCGAAGGCGATGACCCCATCGGTGGCTGCGCCGGTGTCCAACTGGTAGAGCGCCTGCGCCACGCGGGCCGAGGTGGGATAGTCAGCCGACCAGTTGGCGTCGCGGAAGAGCAGGATCTGCGCGTCCATGGCTTGCTCCAGATCGGGCGGCGCCAGTGGATGGTCGATGTCAGGGTTGAAGATGGTGTAGCTGTCGGTGAAATCCATCTCGCCCAGTTGCCCCTGGTCGACCTGCACCAGGCCCGCGCCGCTGATGAAACCGCCGGTGGCCCGCAGCTCGTCGCTGTTCTGGGCCAGCAACAGGTAGGTGCGGGCGCCCTCCACCCCCAGCAGCTCCGGCGCCAAACGCGCCAGCGCCGAGCCGGTCTGCATCAACGGCAGGTAGCGGTCCAGGCGTTCCAACTGGCCGGCGATGCGCGGGTCGAGCTGGGTCAGGTCCAGTTGGCTGCGCGCCGCGGCCATGGCGGCCAGCGCGGCCTCGGCCTCCTGCCAACTGGACTGGGTCTGTTGCAGCGCCGGGGCCAGGCGGGCCAGCGCGCTCCCCTGGCCGGCGGGGTCGTTCAGGGCCGTGGCCAGCGGCAGCGCGCCGTCCATGCTGGCCCGGCCGGCCGTGGCCGCGCTTTGGGCCATCTGCAGCAGGGCCGGGGCCGCCTCTCCCTCGGCCGGATACCCGGCCAGCCGGCCTACTGGCCCGGCCAGGGGCAGAAATGGGCCGGCCTCGCGGCTGATGACGGCGAAATCGGCCTCCAAGCGGGCGAAACGGCCCTGCATGTCGGCCAGCGCGGCGGGATCCAGCGTGGTCAACGCGTTCATGTCCAGCGCCTGCAGCGCCCGCAGCTCGCTCAGGGCGGAGCGGGCCGCGCTGGCTGCCCGCAGGCCGCGCAGCGCCAGCAGCGCTGTGACCACCAGCAGCGCCAGGAGGATCACGACCAGCACCAGCTTCCACGGCCGCCGGCGGGATGGGGAGGATGAGACAGGGCTTGCAGTCATAGATGTTCAAGCTACCACAGGGTGATGGTTCTGGCAAGTGCCGCGGCCCACAGTTGGTCAACCGTTGGTTGAGTTGCCGCCGCTGCGGGGCGGCGCATCGAAACCAGTCGTTGACCGGCCAACTTTCACGGCGTCAGCCGCCACAGGCTCCAGCCGGCGCCTTGCAGCTCCGGCGTCGCGCTCCAGTTGTCCACGGCCGGCGGCAGGGTGTTCCCCTCGCCGCTGGCCTGCGCCAGGTAGAGGGGGCGACGCTGGCCGGCGGCCTGCAGCAGATCGGGCCAGGCGGCCGGCGGCTGGGGTCCGGCCAGCTCAGGGTGCTGGCGGGCCACCACAGCCCGGTAGCCGGGCAGCGCCCACAGCTCCCGGCTGACCGGCGTGACATCAGGCCGCAGCGCCAGGCCGTAGCGGCCATACCAGAGGGCGAAGGTGGCGCGGTCGCCGGCCGTCAGCACCACGGCGTTCTCGGCCACCTGCTGCAAGACCTGGCTGTAAAATTGCTCGGCGACCTGGTCGTGGCGCAGGGTCTGCTGCTGCCAGTGGATGGCCGCGGGCGCAGCCGCCAGGGCGATGCTGAGCAGCGCGGCCAGCAGGGCCGCGTTGCGCCGCCAGCCGGCCAGCCAATCCAGCAGCATGGCCAGGCCGACGCCCAGGGTCAGCGCCAGGATGACCCAGCCGGGCAGCAGCGTCCACTGCGAGTCGCTGGTGTTGTAGCCGATGGCCCAGACCAGGCCCAACAGCAGGCTGCTGCTCAGCGCCGCGGCCAGCGCGACCTGGCGTTGCCACAGCGTGACCAGGCCCAGCAGGCTGACCGCCAGCCCCCACGGCCAGAAGCTGCGCCACAGCTCGGCCGACCAGACGGCCAAACGACCGGGCGCGGCCGTCCACGGCGCGGCGAAGGCATAGCCCCGATAGAGCACGCCCGAGACCAGCCACCAGAGCCGATCCATGCTGCCGGGCGCGGCCCAGTTGATCGGGCTGTCGCCGCTGGCCGCCCAGGGCAGGTAGAGGTAGACCAGCAGACCGGCGGCCAGGCCGGCGCCGCCCGCGGCCAGGGTGCGCATCCGTTCGCGCCGGCGGGCGGCCCCTGTCCAGAGCAGGATGGCGGCCGCGGGCAGCAGCCAGGCGGTGGTCAGGTGGTTGCCCAGTCCCAGGCCGAGGAAGAGCCCGGCGGCCGCGGCCCAGCGGCGACCGCCGCCGGCATGGCCGCGCACCGAAGCCCACAGCGCGCCGGCCGCCAGGGCAGCGTGCAGGGCGTAGACCTCAGCCACCGTGGCCTGGCCCCAGAGCAGGGGGGAAAAGGCCAGGGTCAGCCCGGCCGCCAGGCTCGGTGCAGTGGACAACAAGAGCACGACAGGAGACCAGCCTCGGGCGCTTGTCTCGCCTGCCGTGCGCTTGTGGTCAGATGTCCGTGCGCGTTGTGCGCTGTCGTCGTCGAAAAGGACGGGCTCGGTCGGAGACCGGCCCGAGCGGGGGAGGTCTGCCGTGCGCTTGTGGTCAGATGTCCGTGCGCGTTGTGCGCTGTCGTCGTCGAAAAGGACGGGCTCGGTCGGAGACCGGCCCGAGCGGGGGAGGTCTGCCGTGCGCTTGTGGTCAGAGGTTCGTGCGCGTTGTGCGCTGTCGTCGTCGAAAAGGACGGGCTCGGTCGGAGACCGGCCCGAGCGGGGGAGGTCTGCCGTGCGCTTGTGGTCAGATGTTCGTGCGCGTTGTGCGCTGTCGTCGTCGAAAAGGACGGGCTCGGTCGGAGACCGGCCCGAGCGGGGGAGGTCTGCCGTGCGCTTGTGGTCAGCGCCGAGCGCCGGCTGCGGGAGACCGGCCAGCCGCGCCAGCCGGGGCGTGGTGGCCGCGACCAGCGCGCCGGCTGTGGCGGCGCTGAGCATGGAGAGCAGCGTGACCCGCCAGGCAGCGGTCCCCAGCGGCAGGCGGCTGAACAGCGCAGCCAGCAGCGTCCAGGTGGGGTAGCCGCTGGGGTGGGGCACGCCCAGCGTCAGCGCGGCGCTGATCAGATCGCCGCCGTCGGCGCTGTCATGGGCCCAGGTCAGCCCCGGCGGCGCAGTCAGGAGATAGACTGCCAGCGCCAGGCCGAAGACCAGGCCGGGGGCCAGCCAGGAGGGGGGCGCAGCGGCCGCTTTGCTCGGCATGACGGCGTGTTCGACGGCCTGAGACTGCCCGCCGCGCCGGCCTCAGCGGCCCGTGGGGGGCAGGTAGGCCGGCGGCAAGGCCCAGGTCAACAGCTCGCTGCTGGCGCGCTGGCCGGCGTCCCACAGCAGCCAGGCCTGGCTCTCGATGACGCCGCCCAGCGGGTAATCGGCCGGGATGGTGAGATCCAGCGTGACCTCGGCGCTCTTGCCGGCCGCCAGGCTGCCCAGCTCCACCAGCAGGCCCTCCGGCTCAATGCGCGCCTGCCCCTGCGTCGTCTGCGGCGCGCCGGCGACCAGCGCCGGGTTGAGCGGGTTGCAGATCACCACGTTGGACAGCGTGCTGGCGCCGGTGTTGCGCACCAGCAGGCGCTGGGTGACGGTCTGGCCTGGGGTCGTCAGGAACTGGGCGCTTTCGGCGCGCCACTCCAGCGCCGATGTGGTTTCAGGGGCAAAGCCAGGGGTGGGCGCGGCCCAGCAGGGGGCAGCGCCAGGGCGCACGGGCAAGGTGGCAACCGGCGCGGCGCGGGTGGCGGTAGGGGTGGCGGTGGCGGTAGGGGTGGCGGCGCCGGTGGGTGTGGCGGTGGCGCCGGGCGGCGGCGTGGCGGTGGCCGTGGCGCCCGGCGGCGGCGTATCGGTCGGCGCGGGCGTGTCCGTGGCGCCGGGGGGCGGCGTGTTGGTGGCCGCGGGCGTGCTGGTCGCTCCGCTGCCGGGCCGGGTGGGCGTGGGCGTGATCGTCGGCACCGTCTGGAAATCGGGCGTTTGTTCGGGCAGCGCCCAGGCGCCAGGCATGATGGCCAGCGCCGCCAGGATGCACAGGCCGACGACCACCCAGGCCGCGGTGCGGGACCAGCGGGGCGACCGCGCAGAGTTGGCAGAAGATCGTGAGGGCATGGCTATTGTCCGTTGGCAGGCAGGATTTCTGCTGGCAGCAGCGCAGGCCACATCAGCCGCTGCTCGGAGCGCAGTGCTGTGTTGGAGCGCGGCGTGGTGTAGCGTATGCCAGCTATCGGCAACTGGACGACGCTGCCGGGTACCAGCAGGGTCGTCTGCACGGTGTTGTTCTGCGTGTTGGTCTCTTCCGGCGCCGGCTCGACGCGGGCGTAGATGGTGTAGCGGCCCGGGCCGACGTTGGACCACGGCAGGGCGACGCTGGCGGGCAAGGTGACGTTGCCGGGGGTCAGCGTGTGCGTACCGATGAGCGTTCCAGCGGCGTTGGGATCGCCGTTCCAGAACTTGACCTCGACCTGGGAGGCGGCTGTGCCGACGGAGCCCAGGTTGCGCAGGTCCACTTGCAGCGTCACCGTGGAGCCGGGCGGGATCGGGGGCAACGGGGTTGGATCGGTGCGCAGATTGCTCAGCGCCAGATCGGTGCCCTGGGGCGGCGTCACCTGAACGGAGAGTTCATTGTTGGTCTGGCAGGGCTCGACGACCTGATTGCTTTCGTCGACGATGATGCCCACGCTGCGCGGGCCGGTCATCACCACCTGCCAGTCATATGAAACGATGGTCTGGAAGCCGGGGTCGTAGCGTTTGGGCAGGCCGGTGAAGGGCTGGGTGGCCAGCAGCGTGCCGTTGCCCGCCCGGAAGGTGACGTCGAAGGGGCCGCTGGCCAGGTTACCCAGGTTGCGCAGCCAGGATTCGACGTGCAACACGCTGGGCGCACCGGCGAAGATCGGCCAGTACGGGGTGACCGTCGCGTTGTCCAGCGTCAGATCGGTGTAGTTCACCTGGCGCGGCCGGACATAGTTGGCGAAGTCGTTGCCCAGCGGCTTGATGGCGTGCGTCACGCTGTCATACAGCCCGGTGCTTGTGGCGCGACCCTCGAAATCGTTGATGGCCAGGGCGAACCAGAACCACTCTTGCAGCATGCGGTTGTCGTCGGCCGGATACCCCAGATTGGGATCGACCAGGCCGTTGAGGAAGCGATCGAAGCTGGAGAGCATGAAAGTGCGCACGCGCGGGTAGTCAAAGCCGATGTCCTCGGTCATCAGGATGCCATATTCGGTGTTGATCAATGGCTTGTCCCGCAGGCCGCGATCGCGCATCCACTGCCGGAAGACGCGGATCTGCTGGGTGACCAGGTCGATGTTGTCATGGTCATCCACCGTGGTGACGATCATGGCCCGCAGCGGGTCATTGTCCTCGAAACGCCCGCCGGGCAGGCTGGCCGTCGAGGACGCCTGCATGGCATCGACCCGCACCCAGGTGTCGCTGGAGGCGGCGTTGCGGCGTCCGGTTACCCGCACGCGGATGTTGTGGCGATCCTGCAGAATCCCGCCGGCCGGCGGCAGATTGCTAAAGGTGCGGCTGACCGTGCCGGCCGTCGGGGCGTACAGATCGATCTCGGCCGCCGGGGTGGTGGACTGGTCGAGGAAAAGCTGGGCGATGCCGGCGTCAGGCCCGCTGCGCAGGAAGATCGTGACGTTGTCGCCGCGAAACGCGAAATAGGCCCGGGTGTCCCGCACCCGGCTCTGATGCACCGTGCCGCCGCTGGCGCCTGGCGCGTTGAGCTGGGTCCACTGGGTGCCCAGATGAACGGTGTAGCCGACGGCGTTGTCGATGCCGGGCGGTATCTCGAAGCCCCATTCCTGATGCATCTCATTGGCGACGTAGGTGTGGATATTCCAGACGTCCACCGGAATCTCGACGCCGTACAGGCTGCGATAGCTGCTCAAGACCCGGTCCAGCCAGGCCAGGCGCAGCGGCGAGACCTGGACGATGCCGTTCATCACAAAGCGCGCCGTCGGGTCGGCCGATTTGATCTCCGTGTAGGCGCTGTGAAAGGCCTGGGCATAGGCCTCAGGGGTGGTGTTGTCCTGCCAGATGACATCGGCCTCGTTGCCGATGATCCAGGTGGAACCTGGATTTTGCAGCGCCACCTGGCGCAGGTCGGCTGCTTTTGGTGAATGGGTGACGCCGTTTACGCGCACCATGAAGTAATAGCTCATGGCTTGCGGGTGTGCGGGGTTCTCGTCGGCGCGCCAGTTGAGATAACGACCGGCGCCCAGCGGCGACAGATCGTAGTCGGTGATCTCCTGATTGGCATAGACCGTGACGCCGAAGCGATCAGCAGTCGATGGATAGAGGCAATTGGTTGTTTCGGGGTCGGCATGCACTACAGCGGGCGATATGAGGAGGGTTGAGAGCACGATGATCGCCAGGCAAATTCGACTCATGGGTCTGAACACGGTCATACTCCTTTCTGTCCGCTACTGCCCCTCTGCCAGTCCGGCCGCATAGTCGGCAAAGGTCTGGCCTAGCAGGGTAAGCTCCCCGGTTTTTGGGTCTACCAGGTTGCTGGCCGGGTATACGGTGTCGCTCAAGCTGTACCAGGTCAGCCGCTGCACCAGCCGGTTGTCATCGGCCGGGTAGCCGATGTCAGGATCAGCGGCGCTGAGCAGGAAATCAAAGGTCTCGGTCATGAACCGGGCGATCCGCTCTGGCGGGAAGCCATACTCGGCAGGCATCAAGATGCCATATTCGCTCACGATCAGGGGCTTGTCACGCTGGCCCTGTTTGACCATCCAGCGGCGGAAATCGACGATCTGCTGGCGGAAGAGGTCGAGATCGTCGTGATCCTCGATCTCCCACAACATGCCCTGATCGACGTCGATGCCGGGCGGGATTGACACGCCCCACGAGTCGCGCTCCTCGCGCAGGATGAAGGCGTGGATGTTCCAGACATCCACCGGCATCTCCTGGCCGTACAGCCGCTCATAGGCCGCCAGGACCTCTTCCAGATACTGAAGACGCAGCGGCGTCACCTGGGTCACGCCGGCAATGGCCACCTGCGCGCTGGGATCCAGCGTTTTGACGAAGGTGTAGAACTCGTGATAGAGCTGGGCGTATTGCTCAGGGGTCTGGTTGTCCTGCCAGATCACATCGGGCTCGTTGCCGGCCAGCCAGAGCGCGCCCGGATTGGCGGCCAAGGCCTCGGCGATGAGATCGCGCCGCAGCGGCAGATTGAAGCGGCGCATGGCGTAAAGCTGGGCGAATTCCAGCCCATCGGTGATCACCGGCGTCGCGTCGATGTGCCAGTCCAGATACCAGCCCATGCCCAGTTCCCGGGCCAGGGCGGCGTCGAACTGGAAGTCGGTCACGTTGAGCGGCACGCCCACTCCGAGACGGCTGCGCGCTTTGTCCGGTTCCAGCGGGGCGGCGACCGGGGCGGTGGACGCGCTGACCACGACCGAGGGGACCGGCAGGGCCAGCGTCGCGGTCAGCGGCGGCTGGCCGGGCTGCAAGCCCTCCAGCGTGGCTGTGGGGGTCAGGCTGGAGGTCAGCGGCGTGCTGAACACGATCGAGGTGGCCAGCGGCGTCGGCACCAGCGGATCGAGCACGCGCGCGTCGAAGGGGGTGGCCGTGGGCGTGGCCGGCGGCGCTGTGGGCCAGGCCGGGTCGGGGCTGGTGGCCGGGCGGCAGGCGGCCAGCAGGGCTACTGCCAGGAGCAGCGCCAGCGTCAACAGCCAGCGCCGGCGTATACCGGGGCGACGTGGCAGACCGATTTCATTCATCATGCCAGAGCTCCATGGGCTATGTCCGGCGCGGCCGGGCCAGGAGACCGCGCAGGACGCCAGCGGCAAAGGCCAGGGAGCGCAGCCACAGGCCCCAGGGCGACACGGCCGCGGCGGCCGGATCGCGCCAGAGGGCAAAGCGGACGAAGGGCAGGGTGGTGAGCAGAAAGGGCGCCATCAACACCAGCGGTTCGGCCCGCCGGCGGCCCAATGCCCCCAACAGCCCCAGCAGCACCAGCGGCGCCAGCAGAATCTGCAGCTTGAGCACCTGCGGCGTGTAGCTGTCCTTGAGCGCCTTGCTGGGATAGCGCCGGTAGACCACCGTGCGCCAGTAGCCGCGGCCCAGCTTGGTGCGCACATAGCCCAGCCAGCTTGCCGCGTGATGATGATAGACCTGCGCTTCCGGCGCAAAATGCATGCGGTGGCCGGCCTGGCTCAGTCGATAGGAGAACTCGACATCCTCGTTGTTGGCCTCAGGAAAGCTGGGATCGAAGCCGCCGGCCTGGATGAACACGTCGCGGCGAAAGGCGGCCGAATAGGTGGCCACCACGTCGAGCTCCGGCTGATGCCGCATGCGGCGGTAGCGGTCCTCGAACTCCAACTGGGCAAAGCGCGCCGCCAGCGACCGCTGCCGCGAGCGGTAGGCGCCCATCAGGCCGGCCGGCGATTCCGGCCCGGCAAAGCCGGCCAGCAGCGCCTCGGCCCAGGCCGGGGCCGGCTGGCAGTCGGCGTCGGTGAAGAAGAGGAGCGGCGCACGGGCGATGGCGGCGCCGTGGTTGCGGGCCGCGGCCGGCCCGGTGTGGGCCTGGCTGGCAACGCGCACCTGGAAGCCGTCATGCAGGGCAGCCCACCGCTCCACGGCGCCGGCGCTGTCGTCGGTCGAGCCGTCGTCGATGACGACGATCTCGAACTGATCCGCCGCCAACGTCTGGCCGGCCAGCGCGTCCAGGCAGCGCCCGATCACCGCGGCGCCGTTGTAAACCGGTACGATCACCGAGCAGCGCAGCGTCGCGCCAGGGTTGGCGGAGGATCGGGAGGTGTCATCAAGCATGGCTATCGGTTCAGGGCCCACTTCTGCGAAAGAGCGCCGTGTCCAGTTCAGCCGGCAGGCGGCCGATGCGCCAGCTCTCGATGCCCAGCGCGGCCGCGCCCAGCACCATCAGCAAGAGCGGCGCGGCCACGTAAAGCAGCACGCCGTAGGCCAGCCCCAGCGCCTCGGCGATGCCGAACACACCCAGCGCCCAGCGACAGAGGACCTGAAAGATGCCGATCTTGCCAGGGGTCGAAGGCACAGCCACGCCGATCTGCAAGACCACCAGGACGAAGACGCTTTGCACCCAGGAGGGGGGCAGGCCCAGGGCCAGGAAAATCAGGTAGTTGGTGAGCACCGAAACGAACCAGATGCCCACCGTCAGCCCCGCCAGCCCCAGCAGCCGGCCGGGCTGGCGCAGCGCAATCAGGCCGGCCAGGCCGCGCTCCAGGCTGCCGACTGCCCGCTCGCCGTGGGGGATGTGGCGTAAGAGGCGGCTGGCCAGCGCCACGACCCGTTCACGCTGCCAAAGCACCAGCGCTACCGCCAGCGTCAGAGCCAACGCCACGCCGACGGTGGAGAACTGGCGCTGGGCCAGCTCCTGCGGCATGGCCACGAAGAGGAGCAGGCCGAGAAAGCAGATGGCCAGCATCACCATGTCCAGCAGCTTTTCGGCGGCGATGGTG
>Ga0209605_1000881_pt1 | contig 36047 bp, 39 predicted proteins | sample AD_UKC035_MetaG_FD_184408 | JGI IMG/M metagenome (GOLD analysis project Ga0209605, IMG submission 184408) | Active sludge microbial communities of municipal wastewater-treating anaerobic digesters from USA - AD_UKC035_MetaG (SPAdes) (version 2) | ecosystem: Engineered > Bioreactor > Anaerobic >...
GATGAAGTCGAGGGCGGCGTTCCACTCCCGGTAGTAGAAGGCGGCCGCCAGCGGGAAGAGCATGGTGATGCCCACCCCGGCTGAGAGTTTGCCCAGGTAGTAGCCGATGACCTGGAAATCCTCCCGGCGCGGTTTCAGGAACATGGCGTCAGCGGATGGTCAGCGGACCAGGTGGCCGAAGGCCACGGCCAGGCCGAGTATGAAAAGCAGGGCCGCCGTCAGCAGGAGCGGCAGCAGCATGGTATAGGCGATCCCGATCACCCCGTTTTCGAAGGAGGCCAGGGCATTGCGCAGCCGGCGGGGAAGCAGTTTCTTCAGATCCATTCAGGGTTTCAGAGGTCGGGCAGGAAGACCTTGAGGATGGAGTTCTCGTCGCCCAGGCGGGTCAGGGCGATTATTTCGTCCTGGGACTTGAGAATGGTGTTGCCGTGGGGGATGAAGACCTCGCTGCCCCGGATCAGCGCCACCAGCACGGACTCCTTGGGCAGCGGGATCTCCGATACCTGCTTGCCGACCGCGGAGGAGTTGTCGGGGAGGTCGACCCGGACCAGGGCCAGTTTTCCCTTGCGGAAGGTGACCAGGTTGACGATGTCCGAGAGGGAGACCTCCTCCTCGATCACCCGGGCCAGGATGCCGGTGCTGTCGATGGGGACATCGACGCCCAGTTCGTTGAAGATATGTTCGTTGCGGCTGTCGTTGACCCGGGCCACGGTCCGGTCGACCCGGAAGAGTTCCTTGGCCAGCTGGCAGACGATCAGGTTGTCCTCGTCGCTGCCGGTCACCGCGGCCAGCACGTCGGCCCGTTCGATCCCGGCCGCGTCCAGGGTATGCAACTCGCAGCCGTCGCCATTGATGACCAGGATGTCCAGTTCCTGGCCGATCCGGTCGCAGGTGGCCCGGTCCTTGTCCACCAGGGCCACGGTATGATTATCGCGCACCAGCCGGTGGGCCAGGTAGTAGCCGACGTTTCCGCCCCCGATGATGATCACGTACATTTATTTGTCGAAGAGCAGTTTGCGAAAGGCCTCCGAGACCAGCGTGGTCTCGCTGACGGTATCGACCGCCATCTTCTGAAAGGTCTCGGCGCGAACCGGGTCGTAGATCCGGGCCAGGACCTTCTCCTTGCCGAATAGTTTGCGGGCGACCTGGGTGGTGACCAGGTTGGTGTTGTCGTTGTCGGTTACCGCCAGCAGGGCATCCGCCTTTTCGATGCCCGCCTCCCTTAGAACCTCCGGTTCGTAACCGTTGCCGGAGATCAGCAGGCCGCTGAAGGACCGGCCGAGCCGGGCGAGGCTCTCCTGGTTGCGGTCGATGACCACCACGTTATGCCCCTCGCTGTCCAGCGCCTGGGCCAGGTCGATACCCACCCGGCTGCATCCCACGATGATGATGTACATTTTATCGATCCGCTTTCGTTCCCGGCGTCCGGATCTCCAGCCTGGCTTTCAGGGCTCCCAGTTTTGCGGGACCGATACCCGGAACTTCTTTAAGTTCGTCCAGCGTTCGAAACGGCCGGCGGCTTCGATGGGTGATGATGCGCCGGCTCAGTGCCGGTCCGATGCCCGGCAGGGTTTCGAGTTCTTCGGCCGTGGCGGTGTTGGGGTCGATGCGGGCCTGGAGGTCTCTTTCCAGCATCCGGACGCGCGCAGTCCCGCGCTGCCGGTTTTCCAGCTCCGCCAGCCGGCGGGCATCGGACTCCAGGTACCGGTAATGGACACCGTTGCGATTCTGGAAAGTCAGGACCGCCTGCCCGACCAGGAGGCTGCCGGTGATGAGAATGACGCCCAGCCGTTCTCTGGCAGTCAGGAAGTCCATTTATGAGGTATATTATTGAACTTCGGCTTCCAAAAGTCAAGCGCGGCGGTCTTCGTTTTGCGTCGCGGTGCTGCGCGCTGGACAAAACTACGCCGCTCGGCAACGAGCCTCGCCGTGTTCCCGGGCCTGGTAAGACGGCTCGGGCCCCGGCTACTCATTGCCTCGCCCGGCTTGTTTTGTAGCCATCGCTACGCAAGCGCCGCTCACCGAAGACCGCCGCTTAAGGGGAACAGACGAAAAGCAAAGACAAGGAAAAGGCAAAACTACGCGACGCCGTTCACCGGATTCGTCTGAAGCTGGATTCAGAAACAATGGCGCCGTGAAGCAGAGCGAAGCACGCTTCACGGCCGTGAACCGTGTTTCGAGCTTGCGAGGAACTCTGGTTCACGGCTTAAGGGGAACAGACGAAAGGCAACTACAAGGATAGCGTAGGTGGCGATTACAAGCCACGTTTTTTGCCTGTCATTCCCGCGGATAGTAGGCGGGAATCCATGTTTGTGTGTGTTTTTTTTTTTTTTTTTTTTGTTCCCACTCTGCGTCCGGGGCAGAAGCTCCGCGACTCGCCTCGTTCCGGGCCCTCGGCTTCAGGGAAAAGGACGAAAGGCAACTACGCAAGCGGCACTCATCGGGTTAGTCTGAAGATGGATCCGGACTTTCAACGTTTGACCTTTACCACTTTTTGTTATAGCATAATTCAATAGGCGTTTTCATCGGTTTCACCGAAAAGGAGACCTGCGGCATGAGTATGAAATGGTTGCTTTCCTTCCAGATGACCGGCTGGTTTACCGGGGGGATCTACGTGGTGCTGATTCTTCTCTCGGTGGCCTCCTGGGCCCTGATTTTTCAAAAACTCTCATTGCTGCGCCGGATAAGGCGCGCCGAAGCCCTTTTTAAGGCGACCCGTCCCGAGGACCTGGAGTCGATTCAGGGTCGGCTGGCCGCTTCCAGCCTTTACCTGGTTTACCGGGAGAAGGAGCAGTTCCGGGCCCAGGGGAAGAAGGACCGGGAATGTCTCGAAGAGGCCATCCGGGTCTCCCTTAATGAGCACTTCCAGGATGTCGGCAGCGGGATGAGCGTGTTGGCCACCATCACCAGCGTGGCGCCATTCCTGGGCCTGCTGGGCACCGTCTGGGGGATCATGCTCATCTTCTCCAAATTGCACGGGCAGGTGGCCGGGGTTTCGGAGATGGTGGCGCCCGGAGTGGCCCAGGCGCTCCTGACCACCATCGGCGGGCTCCTGGTGGCCATCCCGGCCCTCTTCTTCTACAACTACTTTTCAATGATTCTCAAGCATCTTTCGAATGAGGCCGAGAATTACGCCAGCCGCTTGATCTATCTGAAATGAAACGCCTGAAAGTTGCGCCGCCCCTGGTTGATCAGATCAACATCACGCCGATGCTCGACACGGCAATGACTCTCTTGCTCATCTTCGTGATCATCTCTCCGATCATCGGCCGGGGCATTGCCGTGAAAATACCGGAGGCCCGGGGCGAAAAACTGCCGGTCACCTCGACGGTAGTGCTTACCATGGATCGGAGCGGCCGGGTCTTCCTGGGTTCCAAACCGGTCAACCCGATTTTTTTGCCGGTTGACCTGCAGAACCTGAAGCTGGCCAGCCCGGACCTGAAGGTGATCATCCAGGCCGACCGAGACGTGCGCTACCAGAACGTGGCCTCGCTGCTTGACCTGGTGCGCCAGGCCGGCATCAGTTCGGTAGGCCTGGCCACCCGGCCGCCGGGGGGATCCGAAGACCGGAAATGAGAGCTCTGACGCTCTCCCTGGTCCTGCATCTCGGCTTGGGACTGTTGTTGGTGCTGGCCGCCGTCTGGCCGCTGCGGGAAAGGCCTCAGCCGATTTCGGCCGAAACGGTCTTCCTGGTGGCCAACCTGCCGGTCCTTCCGGCGGCGGCGCCCCTCGAGGAAGCGTCCCCGGAAACGAGTCGGGAGGCCGGGTCCGTTGCCCCGGAGACGCTCCCGGTTCCGCAGCCCCCGGAACCGAGCCTGGCCGAACGCATCCAGACCCGGTTGGCCGGGATTCCGGCGACCTCGGTTCCGGTCGGGCCGAAGCATGAAAGGACTCCGGTTGCGGTTCCGGCCGTCCGGCCGGAGAAGTCCCCGTCCGGGACGGCGGCCGCCGTCCCGCCGGCCGGGGTGGTTATCGAGGCCGGGTTCAACGACCCGCTTTATCTGGCCATGCTGATCCGCCGCCTTACCGAAAGCTGGCGGCCGCCGCGTGAAGGATTGGCGGTGGTCAAGCGCGAGGCGGGAGTTTCTTTTATTATCAACCGGTCGGGGGGAGTGGAGGAGGTCCTGCTGATGCGTCCCTCCGGCGATTCCCGTTTTGACCGTTCCGCGGTATCGGCCGTCTCCGGAGCGGCGCCGTTTCCGCCCCTGCCGGCCGCCTGGCCCCGGGACCGTCTCCAGGTGAGTGTTCGGTTCCGGGACGACTGAGTGGATACTATCGTAAATGCACGGCGGTCCCGGCGGGCCCTTTTGGTGTGATATAATAAGAATACAACCCTGGTTTTTCAACCTTTATTTTTTTAAAATCCCGAACGGTTGCCTGGCCACCGGTTTTTTTCAAAAGGACTCCATGAGGAGGTTTTAATGGCTTGCGAAGATCCTGACATCAAGTATCTTTTCGAACCCAGAAGCGTGGCGGTCATCGGCGCCTCGCACAGTCCGGACAAGGTGGGTTACAAGGTAGTCGCCAACATCCTGGGCGGTGGCTACCGGGGCCGGCTTTACCCGGTGAATCCCCAGGGCGGCGAACTGCTCGGTCTCAAGGTCTACCGGGATGTCAATGAAATTGAAGACGGGCTCGACATGGCGGTGGTGGTCATCCCGGCCAAGTTCGTTCCCGACGCCCTGCGCAGCTGCGCCGCCAAGGGTGTCAAGTTCCTGCCGATCATAACGGCCGGTTTTTCCGAGATCGGCAATCGGGAGGAGGAGGCGAAACTGGTCGCCTACGCCCGGGAAAACGGCATGAGAATCCTGGGGCCAAACATCCTCGGGGTTTACTCCGGCCCCAGTTCCCTGAACGCCACCTTCGGCCCTTCCAACGTGCTGCCCGGTAACGTGGCCATCATTTCCCAGAGCGGCGCCCTCGGCATTGCCCTGATGGGCAAGACGGTCGTTGAGAACATCACCCTTTCCGCCTTTCTCTCCATAGGCAACAAGGCCGACCTTGACGAAGCCGACCTGCTCGAGTACCTGATGAATCACGAGGCCACCCGGGTCATCCTGATGTACATGGAGGGGGTCAAGAACGGCGAGAAGATGGTGGAGACTCTTCGACGGGCCACCCAAAAAAAGCCGGTGGTGGTGGTTAAATCGGGCCGTTCCCAGCGGGGTGCCCTGGCCGCCGCCTCCCACACCGGCGCCCTGGCCGGTTCCGACGAGGTGTTCGACGCGGTGATGAGGCAGTGCCAGGTTCTGCGCTCCGAAAGCCTGAACGAGGCGCTCAACTGGTGCAAATTTTTTGCCAACGCGCCCCTGCCCAAGGGTGAGAAGAGCGTCATCATTACCAATGGCGGCGGCCTGGGCGTGCTGGCGACCGACGCCTGCGAGAAATACCGGGTCAAACTTTACGATGACGCCGACGACCTCAAGCAGACCTTCTCCAAGTCAATGCCTTACTTCGGTTCACCCAAGAATCCCGTCGACATCACCGCCTCGGTTGACCACACCTATTATGATTCAGCCCTCCAGGCCGCCCTCCGCAACGACAAAATCAACTCGGTGGCCGTGCTTTACTGCCAGGTGGCCGTATGCGCCATCGAGAACCTTTCCCCGATCATGGAGCGCCATTACCGGGAGTTCAAGGCGGCCAGCAAACCGCTTATCTTCGCGCCGGTCGGCGACCAGGCGGTTGAGGACAGCATGAAGTTCCTGCGCAACCACAACGTGCCGGTGACCAGCGATCCTTACGAGGCGGTCTCCTGCCTGGGGGCCATGTACGCCTACTACCGGTCCCTATCCGACGGCCGGGGAACCCCGGAACCGGTGGCGATCGATCGCGCGGGCATCAACCGGCTGGCCGAGGCGGCCCGTGCCGACGGCCGCTCTTTCCTGCTGGCCGACGAGGCGCAGCGTTTGATGGAACTGGCCGGGATAACGACCGCCGGCAGCCGGGTGGCCACCAGCGCGGCCGCCGCAGTCAAGGCGGCCGGGGAGATCGGTTACCCGGTGGTGCTCAAGGTGGTTTCCCGGGACATCCTGCACAAGAGCGAGGCCGGGGGTGTCCTGCTCGACCTGGGAACGGCCGCGGCGGTTCGGGCCGGATACCGGCGCATCATGGACAGTTGCCGGGCCTACAACCCGGAAGCGAGAATCAAGGGAGTGGAAGTTTGCGAGCAGGTCAAGCCCGGCACCGAGTTGATCCTGGGCGCCCGCCGCGATGCTTCGTTCGGCCCGATCGTTATGTGCGGAATGGGCGGCATTTACGTTGAGGTCCTTAAGGACGTCACCTTCCGTTCTTTCCCGCTGACGCGTAAAGAGGCGGACCGGATGCTCAAAGACCTGCGCGTCTATCCGATCCTGTCCGGAGTCCGCGGCCAGAAATCGCGCGACACCGCCACGGTGGTCGAAGCGCTGTTGAAGCTGGGCTCGGTGGTGAAGGAGTGCCCGCTGATTTCCGACATCGAGATAAACCCGGTAGTCGTTTACCAAAAGGGGTTGAAAGCGGTTGACGTTCGCGTCCTGCTTTCAAAATGAGCGATGGGCAGAAAAGCCAAGGTTTACCGCAAGACCCGCGAGACCGAGATCGAGGTGACGCTGGACCTTGACGGCACCGGTAAGGCCGCGGTGGAGCTGGAACTGGGTTTTTTGAAGCACATGATTACCGCCTTCGCCCAGCACGGACTGCTGGATCTTTCGGTCCGGGCTTCCGGAGACCTGGAGGTTGACGAACACCATCTGACCGAAGATCTCGGTCTGGTGATCGGGGAGGCGCTCAACCAGGCGCTGGGCGACAAGAAGGGGCTGCGCCGTTTCGGATTCGCCTCGGTGCCGATGGACGAGTCCCTGGTCGAAACCAGCCTCGACTTTTCGGGACGCCCCTTCCTGGCCCTGGAGCTGCCCAAACTGCCCCGGCGCAAGGGGTACTTCGAATTCGCCGATGCCCGGGAGTTCCTCCGGGCCCTGGCCCAGGCCGGTCGGATCACCCTCCACGTGGAATGCCGGCGGGGCGACAACCAGCACCATATCCTGGAGGCCCTCTTCAAGAGCCTGGGCCGGGCGGTGCGGCAGGCGGTCGAGCTGGAACCGCGCCTGAAAGGCAGGATACCTTCCACCAAAGGCACCCTTTAAAAATGGCCGAAGAAAAGAAGCCGGACGCCCCGGTTGAGTCACCCATCACCGGGCCGGACGAGCACCACGCCGGGGAACTCCTGCAGCAGTTGAAGGCCACCCTCTCCGCCGACACCCAGGAACTCCTCACCATGCTCAAGCATCCCCGCCGCTTCTTCTGGCTGAATTTCATGATGGGGGTGGTGCGCGGTCTGGGGATTTTTGTCGGGGCCACCATCCTGGGCACCTTCGTGGTGGCTTTTTTCCTGATCCTGCTTCGGTGGATGGAACGGATGCCCCTGCTGGGGGACCTGGTCCGTTTTATCGTCAACCTTATCCGCGACCTGATCCGGCAGCCGGTCTCGGTGCCTTAAGGAAAAACCCGATGTGGGCCCTGGTATACCTGGCCATCTTTCTCGTCAGCTGTCTCCTGTCGGTCCTGCTGGTGCCTTTCGTGCGCCGGGTCGCCCTGGCCCAGGGGCTGGTTGACCACCCCGGTCCGCGCAAGGTCCACCAGAACCCCACCCCCCTCCTGGGCGGGGCGGCCATCCTGGTGGCCCTGCTGGGCACCGTCCTCTTCGGCTACCTGGCCTTCATTCCGTTCGGGCACCTGCTGCCGGTTGCGCTCCACCGCCACCTGGCCGGTGTCGTGAGCGTGCTGCCCCGTCTCTCCCTGATTCTCTTCGGGGGCGTGCTCATCTTTCTTTTCGGGCTGGTGGACGACCTGGTGGGGATCCGGGCCCGCTGGAAACTGCTCGGCCAGGCGGCCATCGCCCTGCTGCTTTTCGCCTCCGGGCTCCGCATCAGCCTCTTCCTGCCCGGGACGGCCGTGCCGCTGCTGCTTACCGTCGGCTGGCTCCTTTTTGTCACCAACAGTTTCAACCTCCTGGACAACATGGACGGCCTGGCCTCGGGGGTGGCCTTCATCGCCGCGGCCCTCTTTTTCCTCTACGCCCAGGTTACCGGGGCGCTTTTCGTCTCCTCGCTGCTGGCCGCCTTCGCCGGGGCGGTGCTCGGATTCCTGGTTTACAACCGGCCGCCGGCCACCATCTTCCTGGGTGAAGCCGGCTCGACCCTGCTGGGCTATTTCCTGGCCGTGACCGGGGTGACCCTGACCTATTACCGGCAGGATTCGCCCTCCTACCTGTCGGTCCTGGCCCCGGTCTTCATCCTGGCCATACCGATTTTCGATACGCTTTCGGTGATCGCCATCCGGCGTCGCGAGGGGCGTTCGATCTTCACCGCCGGCAAGGATCATCTTTCCCACCGGCTGGTCCGATTCGGCTTCTCCTCCCGGGAGGCGGTCAGCATCATTTACCTGCTCTCGCTCGGGCTGGGACTCCCGGCACTGGTCCTGAGCCACCTGTCCTTCGCGGGTAGCCTTATCCTGTTGCTGCAGGGGTGCATCTTCCTGGCGGTGCTCTCGTTCCTGGAGAGCCGCGGCAACGCCTCTTGAAACTTTCTCCCGGGAATCGGAATGACTGAACAGGAACGGATTATCGTCGCCCTGGATTACCAACGGCTTGACGAAGCGCTCAGCCTGGTTGACCGGCTGGCCGGGGCGGCCTCTTTCTTCAAGGTGGGGCTGGAACTTTTCGCCGGGGCCGGACCGGAAGCGGTGCGTGAACTGAAAGACCGCGGCCAGCGGGTCTTCCTGGACCTGAAGTTCTTCGACATCCCCAACACTTCCGCCCGGGCCAGCCGGCAGGCGGTCCGGCTGGGGGTCGATCTTTTCAACCTCCACCTGCTGGCCGGGGTCGAGGTGCTCCAGGCGGCCGCCGCGGCGGCCCGGGAGGAGGCGGCGAAACTGGGCGTCGCCCCGCCCCGTCTGCTCGGGGTTACCATTCTCACCAGCAGCCAGGGCGAGGAGTGGCGGGAGCTGGGATTGGCCGCGCCGGTTTCCGAACTGGTTCTGCGGCTGGCGGAGCGGGCGCGCCGGTCCGGCCTGGACGGCGTGGTGGCCTCACCCCGCGAAGCGGCCGGTTTGCGTGCCCGGTTCGGGGCCGATTTCCTGCTGGTCTGCCCGGGCATCCGTCCGGTCGGCGCCGCGGCCGCCGATCAGAAACGCGTCCTTTCAGCCCGGGAGGCCCGTCAGGCCGGCGCCGATTACCTGGTGGTGGGTCGGCCGATCAGCTCCGCCCCCGACCCCCGGGCCGCCTTTCTTTCACTCTTCTGACCAGGACCGCCCATGGAAAAATTCAAATTGACCAACGATCTCGACGCGGTCCTCCACCCGATGGCCGGGTACAGTTCGGTGACCGTGGGCATCTGGGCCCGCGTCGGCAGCCGCCACGAAGCCCCGGCCGAGAACGGGGCTTCCCATTTCCTGGAGCACCTGCTCTTCAAGGGGACCGCCCGGCGCAGCTGCGAGGAGTTGAAACGCCTGGTGGAGGGCGTCGGCGGCACCTTCAACGCCTTTACCGGCGAAGAGGCCACCTGCTTTTACGTCAAGATGCCCTTTGCCCGCCACCTTCCGTTGGCCCTGGATGTCCTTTCGGACATGGTGACCGGTTCCCGGCTGCCGCCCGAAGAGGTGGAGAAGGAGCGGAATGTCATCCTGGAGGAGATCAAGATGTACCGGGACATTCCCGCCGCCCACGTCGACGAGCTTTTCCAGGCGCTGGTCTTTCCCGATCATCCGTTGGGACGGTTCATCGCCGGGACCCCGGAGACGATTGCCGGCCTGAGCCGGGAAACGCTCTCCGATTACTGGGACCGCCACTACCGGACCGGTTCGCTGGTGGCCTGCGTGGCCGGCGATTTCCGGGTCGAGGCGGCCCGCGAACTGGTCGGGAATTACCTGGCCGCCGTCAAGCCGGGGCCGCGGCCGGTTTTTGAAGCGGTCCGGCCCGCCGCGGACCGGCCGGATTTCTCCCTGCTGGAGAAGGAGACCGAACAGGCCCATTTCTGCCTGGGCGGCCGGGGCTGTTCCGATGATAACCCGCACCGCTGGCCCCTTTCGGTTCTTTCGGTAATCCTGGGCGGCAACATGAGCAGCCGCCTCTTCGTGGAGGTGCGGGAAAAACGCGGCCTTGCCTACCAGATCTCGGCCGGCCACCACACCTTCCGGGATGCCGGCATCTTTACGGTCGATGCGGGCACTTCGCCCGGCACGCTCAAGGAGGCGCTCCGGGTGATCCTGGCCGAACTGGCCCGGGTCCGGGATGAACTGGTCCCCGAGGAGGAACTGACCCGGGCCCGGGATTACGTGACCGGCCAGTTTCAGATGCACCTGGAAGGGACCGCCGAGTACATGAATTTTCTCGGCGGGCAGCTGGCCACCCGCGACCGCATCCGGCCGCCCGAGGAGATCATCGCCCGCATTGCGGCCGTGACCGCCGAGGATGTCCGCCGGGCGGCCGCGGCGGTCTTCACCGGGGCCAACCTCCGGCTGGCGGTGATCGGTCCGCCGGGATCGACCGCCGGGCTGCGGGAACTCGTTTCGCTATGAGCAGCCGCCTGCGCTGGGATCCGGTGTTGGAAGAGTGGGTGGTCATCGCCGCCCACCGCCTGAGCCGGACCTTCCTGCCGCCCCGGAAATGGTGCCCGCTCTGTCCCACCCGGGCCGGGCTGCCGGCCACCGAGCTGACCGAGCCGGACTACCAGGTTGCCGTCTTTGAGAACCGCTGGCCCAGTTTCGATACCCGGACCGAGGCCGGCGCCGGCGCGGCGGGCGAGGCCAGCGGACTCTACCGGGAACGGCCGGCCCGCGGTATCTGCGAGGTGGTCTGCTACACCAGCGACCACGACCGGACCCTGGCCGGACTCTCCCGGCGTCAGCTGGAACGGCTGGTCGAGGTCTGGCAGGACCGGTACCTCTGCCTGGGAAGCAAGCCCGGGATCAAGTATGTCTTTATCTTCGAGAACAAGGGCGAACCCGTCGGCGTGACCCTGCACCACCCGCACGGCCAGATCTACGCCTTTCCTTACCTGCCGCCCCGGATCAAGCGGGAGCTGGATTCGGCCCGGCGCTACCACCGGCGCACCGGCCAATGCCTTTTCTGCGAGACGTTGGCCAGGGAACTGGCCGACGGTCGGCGCCTGGTGGCGGTCAACGACACTTTCGCGGCCTTCGTTCCCTACGCCGCCCGCTGGTCTTACGAGGTCCATGTCTACAGCCGCCGCCACCTCGCCTCGCTGGCCGAATTCGGGCCGGCGGAACGGGCCGGCCTGGCCGCCATTCTCAAGGAAGTCACCGGCCGTTACGACCGGCTCTTCGACCTTTCCTTCCCTTACATGATGGTCTTCCACCAGGCGCCGACCGACGGCCGGAAGCACCCCGGCTACCACTTTCACCTCGAATTCTATCCGCCTCTGCGCGCCCGGGACAAGCTCAAGTACCTGGCCGGCTGCGAATCCGGCGCCGGGACCTTCATCAACGACACCTGGCCCGAGGAATCGGCGGCCCAGCTGCGCGGCTCGAAAGCGGGGAAGCGCCGGCCATGAAAGATCTGCTGACCAGGCTGCGTCGGGAGCGGCCGGCCGCCTTTTTCAGCTTCTGGGTGCTGGTGCTTTTTTACGCGGCCGCCCTGCTGGCCGATCTGCTGGCCCCCTACCCATACGATTTCCAGACGCGGGAGAAGCCCTACTCCCCGCCCACCCCGATTCGTTTCCGCGAGGCCAACGGCGGCCGCTGGCACCTCCGCCCTTTCATTTACGACCAGGTTCCCCCGGAAGGCGCCGCCATCGCCTACCGGGCCGACGCTTCGAAGCCCTATTTCATCCGCCTCTTCCCGGCCGGGCCGGAACGCAAAATCTTCGGTTTCCTTCCCTGCCGCCGCTATCTGCTGGGCGTTCCGGAACCGGCCCGCCTCTACCTGCTTGGCAGCGACCAGTTCGGCCGGGACCTCTTCAGCCGGATCCTGCATGGAGGCCGCGTTTCGCTCTCGATCGGCCTGGTCGGGGTGACCATATCCTTTCTGCTGGGTCTGCTCTTCGGGGGGCTGGCCGGGTACTACGGCGGCCGGGTGGACAACCTCCTGATGCGGGTGGCCGAACTGCTGATGTCCTTCCCCGGCTTCTATCTCATCCTGGCCCTGCGAGCGGTCTTTCCGACCACGCTCTCCTCCTACCAGGTGTACCTGATGGTGGTGGCGATCCTGGCCCTGATCGGCTGGGCCGGCCTGGCGCGGGTGGTGCGGGGTATGGTCCTCTCCATCCGGGAGGAGGATTACATCCTGGCGGCGCGGGCGCTGGGCTTCTCCAACCGGCGGATCATCTGGAACCACGTTCTGCCCCAGACCTTCTCCTACACGATCACCGCCGTCTCCCTGTCCATTCCGGGGTACATCCTGGGCGAGTCGGCCCTTTCCATCCTCGGGCTGGGTATCCAGGAGCCCCAGGCGAGCTGGGGCAACATCCTGGCCAGCGCCATGGGCAACCTCGAAGTCATTCTTTACCACGCCTGGATGCTGCTGCCCGGCCTGCTGATATTCGTGACGGTTCTGGCTTACAACCTCCTGGGCGACGGCCTCCGGGAACTGGTCGGTCCCTCCCCCGATTAAGCCCGGACCGGGTCGAGGCCGTCCCCGGGAAAGTGGTATAATAAACAACCTGGCGGTTAATCCTGTTCACTTCAAGCAACCGGTACGAGACAAGGAGCGCACATGGCCTGCATAGTCGATGTGAAAGCGAGAATGATACTGGACAGCCGCGGCAACCCCACCGTGGAGGCCGAGGTTTACCTTGAGGATGGTTCTTTCGGGCGGGCGGCGGTTCCCTCCGGTGCCTCGACCGGGGTTTTTGAAGCGGTGGAACTGCGCGACGGCGGCAAGAAGTTCAACGGCAAGGGCGTCGCCCGGGCGGTTGAGAATGTCAACCTGGTTATTGGCCCCAAGGTCCTGGATTATGAAGCCGACGACCAGATCGGCCTGGATCGGTTGATGATCGAACTGGACGGTACGCCCAACAAGGGCAAACTGGGAGCCAACGCCATCCTCTCGGTTTCGATGGCCGTCGCCCGGGCCGCCGCCGACAGCCACGGCCTGCCGCTTTACCGTTATCTGGGCGGCACGCTGGCCAACGTTCTGCCGGTCCCCATGATGAACATCATCAACGGCGGCCTGCATGCCGACAACAATCTGGACATCCAGGAGTTCATGATCATGCCGGCCGGCGCCGCCTCCTTTTCCGAGGGATACCGGATGGCGGCCGAGATCTTCCAGACGCTCAAGAAGGTGCTGCACGAGAAGGGTTATTCCACGGCGGTTGGCGACGAGGGCGGTTTCGCTCCCAGCGTCAAGAATAACGAGGAAGGACTGAAGCTCATCCTGGCCGCCATCGAGAAGGCCGGTTACGAACCGGGCCGGGATGTCTTCCTGGCCCTGGACGTCGCCGCCAGTTCCCTCTTTGAAAAGGGTTCCTACGCCTGGGAAGGGCGGAAGGTCAAGTTTGGCGACCTGATTGAATTCTACCAGAAGATCGTCAAGGCTTACCCGGTGATCTCGATTGAAGACGGCCTGGCCGAGGATGACTGGGACGGCTGGGTGGCCTTGACCGCGGCCCTCGGCGGCCGCATCCAGCTGGTGGGCGACGACCTCTTCGTAACCCAGGCGGCCCGGTTGCGCGACGGGATCGCCCGCAAGGCGGCCAACTCGATCCTGATCAAGCTTAACCAGGTCGGGTCGGTCACCGAGACCCTGGAAACGATCGAGACCGCCAATCGGGCTTCTTACACCTCGGTCATCAGTCACCGCAGCGGTGAAACCGAGGATACCTTCATCGCCGACCTGGCGGTGGCCACCGGCGCCGGCCAGATCAAGACCGGTTCTCTCTCCCGCTCCGAACGGCTGGCCAAGTACAACCAGCTGCTGCGGATTGAGGAGGAGCTGGGCGGTTCGGCGGTTTACGCCCGGGTACCGGCGGCCGTCCGCGGTCAAAAGCGAAAATGAGACGACCGGGTCGGATAATCCTGGTGGTTGGACTGTTGGCCGTTTACACGCCCGGCTTCGTGAAGATCACCCGTTCCTACGCCAGGCTGCAGCACTACCGGAAATCAATCCCGCGGCTGGAAAAGGCCAACCGGGCCTCGAAGGCCGAGATTGAACTTCTGGAAAACGATCCGTTGACCACCGAACGGCTGGCCCGCCAGGAACTGGGCCTCATCCGTCCGGGCGAATGGACGATTCGTTTCGAAGAGAAAAAAAGAGAGGGTTCGGCCGGGCCGGGCCATTGAGGTCTGAAACCGGCGGAACAGGCAGGAGAGATGAACATCCACCCCATGGCTTCAGTCGCCCCGGAAGCGAAGCTGGGTCGATCGGTGCTGATCGGCCCGGGCGCGGTCATCGACGGCCAGGTCGAGATCGGCGACGGCACCACGGTAGGGCCGCACGCGGTCATCACCGGGCACACCACGGTCGGACGCGATTGCTATATCTACACCGGGGCGGTGATCGGCAGTCCGCCCCAGGATCTCAAGTATCGGGGCGAGCGGAGTTACCTGCGCATCGGCGACCGGAACCGGATCCGGGAGTACGTGACCATTAACCCGGCCACCGAAAACGACCAGGCCACGATTATCGGTTCCGACAACCTGATCATGGCCTACTGTCATATTGCCCACAACTGTCAGGTGGGCAGCCACACCGTTCTGGCCAATAACGCCACCCTGGCCGGCCACGTGACGGTCGAGGACCACGCGATCCTGGGCGGTTTGACCGCGGTCCACCAGTTCTGCCGGATCGGGGCCTACGCCATGGTGGGCGGTTATTCAAAGGTGATCAAGGATATCCCGCCCTACTGCCTGGCCGACGGTTACCCGGCCCGGATTTATCGTCTCAACCGGGTCGGCCTGAAACGCCACGATTTTTCGCCCGAAACGCTGGCAACCCTCGAGCGGGCCTACCGGCTGCTGGTACGCAGCGGCCTGAACCTGAGCCAGGCGATCCAACACATTCGGGATGAGTTGCCGCCTCTGCCGGAAATAGTCCGCCTGCTGGAATTTATCAACGGATCCCGGCGCGGACTGGCCTTGAGCCGCCGTTCACGCTACCGATGAAGAAGATCGGGTTGATCGCCGGCAACGGAAAGCTGCCGCTGGTTTTTTTGGAACGGGCCCGCCGTGAGGATTACCGGGTTTATACCCTGGCCCTCAAGGGGGAAGCCGACCGCCGGGTTTCCTCGCTTTCCACCCGCTGTCTGCCGCTGCCGATTGGCAATCTCCAGCGCGGCATCAACTTTTTCCTCGGCAATGACGTCGAGGAGGCGGTCATGATCGGCCAGGTTCGCCATCACCGCCTGCTCCGCAAGGAACGGCTGGATCCCCTGCTGGCCGACCTGCTGGCCGGTTTGCCAGACTGGCGCACCGGCACCCTGCTGCAGGCGCTCATCCGCCAGTTCGTGGATCGGGGCATTCACTTTCTTCCTTCGACCTTTCTGCTCGACGAACTGCTGTTGCCGGCCGGCTGCCATTACGGGCCGACCCTGACCCGGCGGGAGGAGCTGGATCTGATCTTGGGACGCCAGGTGGCCGAGGCGCTGGCGCTGCTCGATGTGGGACTTACCGCGGTGGTCAAGGACGGGATCGTGCTGGCCCTGGAGGCCATTGAGGGAACCGACCGGACTATCCGGCGGGCCGGGCGCTTTACCCGGGGAGCGGTGGTGGTCAAGGTGAGCCGTCCCAATCAGGATATGCGCTTTGACCTGCCGGTGGTGGGACCGCGGACCATCCGGACGCTTCAAAATTCGGACGGCCGGGTGCTGGGGATTTCGAGCGGCACCCTGGTCCTGGAGAAGGAGAAGGTGGCCGCCCGCGCCGAGGCGCTGGGGATTTCCCTGGTTACTTTTTGACCCGGGGGCCCTTGCGGGCGGCCGCTTTGCGGGCGGGCCGCCGGGGCCGCTGGCTGCTGGTATAGTAGGAATTCAGCTTCTGGAACTTGCGGGCGACCCGGCCGTTCACGGTGTTGGGCGGGTAGCTCCCGTCGGGCCGGCGCTGGCCGGCCGCCACCCCGGTCAGGATTTCAATCCCCTCGTCGATCGAGCTGACCGCCCAGACATGGAACCGCCCGGCGGCGGCCGCCTCGACCACCTCTTCCTTGAGCATCAGGTTCTGGATGTTGGCCCTCGGGATGATGACCCCCTGTTCCCCGGTCAGGCCGCGCAGTTTGCAGACCTCGAAGAAGCCCTCGATTTTTTCGTTGACCCCGCCGATGGCCTGCACCTCGCCTTTCTGGTTGACCGACCCGGTCACCGCGATGTCCTGCCGGATGGGGAGTTCGGCCAGGCTGGAGAGCAGGGCGTACAGCTCGGTGGAGCTGGCGCTGTCGCCGTCGATCTCCTCGTAGGACTGCTCGAAGCAGATCGAGGCCGACAGGGTGAGCGGTTCGGTGTGGGCGTATCTTTCCCCGAGGAAGCCGCTCAGGATCAGCACGCCCTTGGTGTGAATGGGGCCGCTCATCTTGGTCTCCCGCTCGACGTCCAGGATGCCCTCCTTGCCCACGAAGGTACGCACCGTTATCCGGGAGGGGCGGCCGAAGGCGTAATCGCCCAGGGTCAGAACGGCCAGCCCGTTGATCTGGCCGACCACCGCACCCCGGTCGTCAATCAGTATCTGGCCGTCGGCGACCATCTCCCGCAGCCGTTCCTCGATCCGGTTGTTCCGGTACACCCGCTCCTCGATGGCCCGCCGGACCTCGGCGCCGCCGACCCGGTCCGTCGAGGCCTGCCGGGCCCAGTAATCGGCCTCCTCCAGGATCGCCACGATCGAGGCGAACTGGCTGCTGAGGCGCTTCTGGTCCGCCACCAGCCGGCTGCCGTACTCCACGATTTTTCCCAGGGCCGAACAATCGAAGGGCAGCAGGTTCTTCTCGCCGCAATGGCGGCTCACGAAGGCCGCGTACTGCCTGATGCCGCCCGGGCTGCGCTCGATCCGGTGGTCGAAGTCGGCCTTGACCTTGAAGAGGCGCGAGAAGTCCTCGTCCCAGGCGAAGAGCATCTGGTAGATGTACGGGTTGCCGATCAGGATCACCTTGGTCTCCAGCGGGATCGGTTCGGGCCGGCTGACGGTGGTGCTGATCAGGTGGAACTGCTCGGCCAGGTCCTCGATGCGGATGGCGCGGTTCTTCAGGCAGCGCTTGAGGGCCGCCCAGGAGTAGTAGTTGTTGAAGAGGTCGTTGGCCTGGAGGATCAGGAAACCGCCGTTGGCCCGGTGCAGGGCACCGGCCTTGATCAGGGTGAAATCGGTCAGGAAGGAGCCCAGGTGGGGACGGTACTCCTGGCGTCCGACCAGGTTGAAGTAGGTGGGATTGCTCTCCCAGACCACCGGTGCGCCCTGGGTCTGGCTGTTGTCCACCAGCAGGTTGACCTGGTAGGGAAGGAAGGAGGGGGCCTGGGTGGGCAGCTTCAGGCCCGGCATGACCTCGGCTTCCTCCTTCTCCATGAAATCGTGGATATGATCCAGCAGCTGCTGGCGCACCTGGTCCAGGTGGGCGGCCACCTCCGGCAGGGCCTCGTACTTCTGGCGCAATTCCTGGAAATGGTGGTTCAGGAGGTAATTGCCGGTGTCCAGGTCGAGCTTGTGCACCAGCTCCTTGGCCTCCTTCTCCAGGTCGCGCACCTGGCGGATCATCGCCGAGACGTCGTGGCGGAGCTTCTCCTGCTTCTGGCGGAAGAAGTCCTTCTCGGTCGGTCCCAGCTTCTCGTACTCGGCGTCTGAAAGGGGGCGTCCGTCCTGGGAGGGCAGCAGGGCCAGCCCGGTCGGGGTCTGCTTGAGGGTGAATCCTTCGCCCGCTACCTTTTCCTGCAGGGCGGTCAGCGCCTTCTGGCGCTCCTCCTGCAGGTAGTGCATGATCTCGTTGCGCTGCTCCTCGTACTCCTTGCTCTCGAAGGAGCGCGGGACCTCCACCTTCAGCTCTTCCAGGAGGTTCTTCAGGTCGCGCTGGAATTCCCGACCCTTGCCCGGCGGCAGGCGCAGGGCGTTCGGGCGGTCCGGCTCGGCGAAGTTGTAGACGTAGCACCAGTCGTCCGGCACCGGGAGCTGGGCGGCCAGGTCGGCCACCGCCCGGTCCACCGAGGTAGACCGGCCGGTGCCCGGCAGGCCGGAGACATAGATGTTGAAACCGAACTTCTGGATGTTTAGGCCGAGGTCGATGGCGCGCCTGGCCCGGTCCTGGCCGATCACCCCTTCCAGCGGCGTTATCTCCCGGGTGGAGGTGCAGGGACACTCGTCGGGCCGGCAGACCAGCCGCAGCTGCTCCGGCTTCAATTCCAGTTTTTCCAGGTGGTTCATTTTGTTTTTGAAAGGTTGTCAGCACCTGCGGGTACCATGCCGGGGACCCCGTCCGGTTTGACTGGTGCGCGGAAGCCGGTGCGGGCTTCCATTTTCCTAAATTTTACCAGAATCCGGCTGGACAGGGCAAACCGCGGCCCGGCGCCGGAAGCGGTCCCGGCTGAAGGCGGAGAGCCAGGCGTAGAGGAAGGCGGCGGCGATGATGACCAGGTGGGGCAGAAAGGCGGCCAGGAGCGGGGGAAGGCTGGCCTGTTTGCCCAGGGCCAGGCAGAAGGAGTAGAGCCAGTAGGTGAGGATGGAGAGGATGATCCCGATCAGGATCAGGAAGGAGCGGTTCAGGTGGCGGCCGAGCAGGAGCGGCAGGGCCAGCAGGACCAGGACCAGGTTGAGGGCCGGGTAGCTGAACCGGCCGTAGTAGGCGGTCCGGATGGTGGCCGGCGCCAGGTCGGCCGGCGCCAGGCGGCGCAGGTAGTCCGAGAGCTGCCGGAGGCTGAGCACCTCCACCGGGCGCAGCAGGGAATCCAGCTGCTGGACGTTGAGATCCAGGTCCAGCCGCTGAGTCTGGAAGGGCGTTTCCCCGGCCACGCCGCCATCCGGGGCAAAGGTGAGCCGCGTCCCGGTTTCGAAGTCCCAGCCGCTCTTTCCCACCCGGGCCCGGCGGGCCTTGACCAGCTCCTCGAGCGTGCCGGCCGGGCCGAAACGGAGCAGGTTGATCTGGGTGAAGGTTCGCTCCCGGACCTGGTAATTGTCGGCGTACATGAAGAGATTTGGCAGGGCCAGGGTCGGCCGGGTCAGTACCGGCTGGGAGCGGACCTGGCCGAGCGACTTGGGAACCAGGCCTTCGTTGACCGCCAGGCCGGCCAGGCTCAACGGCAGGCCCAGGACCAGGAAGGGGACCAGGAAGCGGAAGGGATGGAGACCGGCCCCCTCCAGGATCATGATCTCCTGCTTGCGGGACATTGTCCCCAGGACGACCAGGACGGTGATCATCACCGCCAGCGGCGAGAATTGGACGAAGATGGCCGGCACCATCCAGAGGAAGGCGCGCAGGGTGGCCGCCAGGGTGTAGCCGTCGCGCAGGTAATCGGCCAGGTCGTCGACCATGGCCCCGGCCAGGCCGATCACCGTGACGGCGGCGACCGCCATCAGGTAGGTCTTGATGAACTCCCGGCCCAGGTAAAGGTCGATCCGCTTCATTGGAAATTGACAGGGCTTTTACGGAGAAGAAAGCTCGCGGCCGCCCCAGTCTTTTGAATTTTGAAGGATCGGCTGCGGGCCTTCAGTCGTAAGATATTGTAGCACAACGGGGCGGCTGATTTGACAAACTGGCCGGGGGGGGGGTATAATGGCAATCAGGCATTAAAAATCACTTTTCGCAGGCGCAAACTCGTGGAGGCTGATCCATGCTGCCCCGCGGACACTTGCGTTCCGGTTACCGGCCCCCTCGGTTGTTTACCCTGCTTCTTCTGTTCTTCTGCCTCTTCCTTCCGGTGCCCGTTTACTCCGGGCCGTCCCTGCTGGCCGAGCACGCCTACCTCCGCAAAGTCCACCAATTCGATCGGGGCGCGGTCCACGTTTTTCTGAAGAACCCGGGCGCCGCGCCGGTTGAGGTGGAGGAGGTCTATCTTAACGGCGTCCGGCTGGAGAACCTGCCTGACGAGACCGCCGCCTGGACGCAGGTTTTGCCGAGCCCGGTCCCGCCGGGTGAGATTTCGGACCTGACGATCATGCTGTCCCAGAACGCGGCCAACTACAAACTCCCCCTGGAGATAAAGGTAAAGCTCCAAACTGGGGAGACCCTGGTGATACCCGTTGACCGGATCAACGGCCCTTTCAAGATCACCGGCATCTACTTTCCGGATCACCTCGACCAGGTCTATATCTACCTGCAGAACACCGGCCAAACTACGCTCACCCTTCATAAGGTCTGGCTGTCCGGCCGGGATGTCACCGGCCAGACCAGGTTTCTGGCGCGGGCGCTCCCGGCGGGTGAAAAAAGCCTGCTGCGGGTGGATTTACCCCAACCGCTATCCCGGGGCAAATACGTTTCGGTGCGCCTGGAAACCGCCGACGGTTCAGTCGGCCAGGCCCTGGTACGGGTCTTCTCGGTTTTCCCGATCACCTCCTACTCCAACCCGGACACCCGACCGGAACTCTATTTCGACCCGCAGCCCTTCCACGTCAAGTACAAGCCGGCCGTCAGCGAGGCGGAGATAAAATCCCTGCCGGCCCAGTCGGCCTGGTACCTTTTCAGCTGTCCCAACTGCACCGACGAGGACCAGTGCAAACCCTGGGGCAATTCGGCGATCGAGATAATCAAGCGGGCGCAGGAGTTCTACCGGCTGGACCCGAGCCGGCCGAACCACACCCACGTCTGCGAGGCGTACAAGGAGCGGGCCTACTTCATCTACGGCGAGGTCTGCGACATCATGTTCATCAACCCCTACGAGGTGGTCTTCCACGACCAGGACCCGTCCCGCAACGGCTACTATGCCGGGTTGGGGAAACTGGCCTGCGAGCCGCGGCCGCTGATGACCATCCAGGAGGCTTTTGCGCGCGGGAAGGGCATGCCCTTCATCTCGCCGGAGCAGGTGCGGCTGGGGGTGTACTACCAGGTGGCCGAGGGCGTGAAGGGCATCTCCTACTACAGCAAGAACCAGTACACCAGATACCCGGCCCTGGAGCAGGAGATCGGCCGGGTCAACCAGGAACTCCAGGCCATCAAATCATACCTGAAGATCGGCGAGCCGTTCGCGGGACTGGCGGTTGCCTCCCGGCCGGAGGTTTTGGCGAAAAGCATCGTCGCCGGCGACCGGGGCCTGGTGCTGATTCTGATCAATACCGGGTACCGGACCCTCATCCGGGACGAGAAACGGGAGACGACCTTCACGCCCCGGGAGAACTTCACGGTGGAGGTTGAGATGCCCGGGTGGCTGGAGATCAAACAGGCGGTGGAGATCGGCCCGGAGACTAAATCGGTCCGGTTCCAGCGCCGGAATGGGAAGATAATCATCCCGGTTGACAGGCTCGAGCTGACCAGGATCTTTCTGCTTACCGCTGGAGGTTCCTGAGATGAGGCGATTACTTTACCTCGCTTGGTTTCTCCTCCTGATGCTGGCCCCGCAACTGGAGGCGGCCCTGAACGTTTCCATCGAGAGCCCGCTTGACGATAGTTGTTTCCGGGTGGACACGGCGATTTTGGTGAAGGCGCGATACACCTGCGACCAACCAGGCTGCTCGCTGATCTTCAAGGTTGATGGAATACAAAAGTCTTCCGTCAGCGCCAGCCAGGGTGTGGATATCCAGCAGGTTTTCGTCTGGGACGCCAATTCTCCGGGCGTTTTTACCCTTACGGTGGAATTGCGCAAGACCGGCTGCTACAGCGCCTCCGCCAGTATCGAAGCGACCATATTTTCCGTCGGCATCTCCGGGAAGAGCCTGCTGGCGAAAGGGAAGTCAACTTCCCTTACCGCCGCGCCCACGCCCGGCGGATTGAATGGGACTTACAGCTGGTCGGTCATCCAGGGGAGTGATAAAATAAACCTTGCGGGCAGCGGGAACACGATCAGCGTGAACGGGCTCAACGTAAGCGGCATGATAAACGACGTGACGGTCAAGGTGGAATTCACCGCCGCCGGCGCGAGCGCGGCCGCCGCGGCGACGCATTCCCTGACGGTCTTCGACCTGGAGATTTCCGAGGGAGGGCCGAACCCGCCTGATCCGTACATCCCGGCCGGGGGCAAGCGAACCTACCTGGCGATCGTGGCCCCGACCGCCCTGGACGAGGCCGGCCCTTATACCTGGAGCAAATCGCCCTCGGAAACGGCGGTGATCAGTCTTTATCCGGTGGGGTACAGTTGCGAGGTTCGGACCGACACCTACCAGACCGGGGCCGCCGCCTTGAAGGCCCGGTTCGATCCCGGGGAGGGCGCGTACGCGGAAGACAGCCTGGAAATCCTCGTATTTCGGCCGAACATAGTGGTGGGTGAAATCGGCGAGGAGGCGGAGACGGACACCGGAGCCTATCTGGCCAAAGGCGGGACCAGGTCCTGCCTTCTGCAACTGGAGGGGACTCTTCCGGTGGATGAGACCGTTACTCTAACCTGCGACAAAACCGGCAAGGTCTCCCTCTGGGAGGGCGAGACGCAGAAATCCTTCCCGTACCAGTGCGCGGTTTCCGCCCTGCCCAAGAACCTGGCGCTTAAGGGCGAGGCGGTTTCGGATACCATCAGAGATATCACCCTGACGCTGACTACCTCCAGCGGCGGGGAAGATAAAGTCAAGGCAACGGTGGTCAGAGCAGAGATAACTGTTTTTCGTCCACAAACCTTTCCTTTTAACGAGTATGAAATTCCGGAAGACAAAGAAGAAAACCCTGGTGCAGGTATTCGGATAAATGGGGACGATGATAACGAAAACGATGTTGCGGATCGGGAAGACGTCTCGGTTGACAGTGAGAATGACTTAATTAAAGTTAAATTGGAAGTCATAGGATCCATGTCCGCACCTACAGGATTTGAGTATGTTTTAAAACGTAGCAATGGTAATATAAAAGTGTGGGAGAATGGGACTAAGGGAACGGCAGTTCTTAATACAAATGATGAACAGGTGCTGACTTTCAGTGGAAGTACAAAAGACGTCTGGGTGGAAAGTCCTAACGGTGGGACCGCAGATTTATATTTTCAGGTAAGAAGAATTTCAGATGGAGTCATAAGTTGCGAAGATAAAGTCCATTTTTATGGTTTTTCGAGTTGTATTATTGTTTTAGGAGGAGAAGGGCAAACTCCCAGCGATGATTCGGAGTATGGGACCTTTATTTTAGGCAAAATCCTATATTTGGATGGTTACGATGTTCATATGTTTGATGAAGATAAAACTTATACTGAAGTGGAACCCGAAGTCCGATCGGCAATTGAAAAACGCGGTGTTATCACCATGATTGTTTTTGGTTATAGTCATGGTGGAGGTTCGACTTATATTATAGCAAAATATTTAGTCGATGAAGAATTGGCAACAGAGAATACCATTGTCTATACGGCATATACTGATGCCGTAACCAATACTCTTCCATGGTTTGCACCGGAAACGAGAAGACCGCCAGGTAGTCTGTATTTAACCAATCGGTATGAGCTCAACACGTTTCTAATTCACGGTGATTCAGTTCCGAACACGGAAGATGAAGTGAATTTGACCGATCTGGATTTAACTCATTACAACATAGACGATTATGAGGAAGTAATTAATAACATTCGATCGGTTATTTCGGGTTTTTCTCCCTGACAAGTTCTCGGGTAAAAACAAACAAAGAGGATTATATGAAAAACAGATTTTGGCGAATAGTATTAATTGTTTTTTTAGCGTTGTTTTTAAAATCTACTTGGGTAAGTGGAAACAAGATGATTGCGGTGGACACGAAGATACAAGACCAGATTAATCATGTTGTTGCGGTGGAACATATCGCGAGTCGAAAAGAAGAAATATTGTTAGAGATAAAGAAATTAAAAGAGATGGGAACCGCGGAACATCTTCTGCAACAGCTTATTTACTTTCGTGCAAATATGAGGAAAGTAAAAGATGCAGGTCAAATCACCTCTGACAGAATGGAAAGCGGTATGAACACAACCCTTTACATAATCGGCACATTTTTAACGCCGACGGACCAAAGTTTCCAGAAGATCTCCTCGTTATCGGCTCAATTCCTTATCAAGGCGGTTGTCCCTTATCTGGAAACCGAAGACCCGAACCTGAAGAAAGAATTGTACCGCATACTTAAAATAGTGGACCTGGATGTCGCGGGCAAGCAAGTGCACCCTAAATACAGTGAGTATCCAGTAGATTATACCGAGTACAAGTTGTTTATGGAAGTTAATAGAGATAATCTATCGGAACCGCTGGTTCAATATATGTATCAAAAATCTCCCGGAGATGCTCTGTTGACTCTGGCCCAGGTGTATCTGAAGGATTCCACAGAAAAAGATTCCGTTATTCAAGCAGTAGCCATCATCAGGGAGGATTTTTGGAAGCGTTATCACGGCCCGGCGGAAAGCAGACCGCGCATAATTAGCGTTAAGGCCATGCAAGCTCTTGATCAACTTTCGGCGAGATATCCGCAGTGGTGGATACAGATGTACGTTGTCGAAATCATTCTTCGTGAACCCCGATTCATTAATCCGCAAATTCTCGAGAGGCTCAAAAATGCTAAGCACCCTTTTATCCTTGAAAAGCTTGAAAAAACATCCGGAAAATAATCTTTACTGCTTAGAGTGATAAATTTCGAATTAATTTAAAATTAATTTAAGGGTAATTTAAGAGGTCAAATCTTTACATTTGACAAACCGGCAATGCGGCCGGTTAAATCTCTGGCAGGGCACAATCTTAAAAGCGTTTTTGACGCAGGTCGATTGAGGTCGTAGCTTTTCTTCCCCGAGGTTCTATCCCTTCCCTTCAAAAGCACCCGCCCGGTTTAATCTGGATGGGTATTGTTTTTTTATTGGTCAGTCCAACCGGCCCAGGAAGTAAAGACCGGCCCCCAGCAGGCAGAGGTCGGGCAGGAAGAAGAGGGCGGCCAGGCCGGTCTTCAGGCCGGCCAGGGCCTGGAGGCCGGACATGGCGAAGTAATAGCCGAGCACCAGGCCGCAGGCGGCCGCCACCCCCCAGAGGTTTTTATGCACGACGATGCCCAGCGGGATGCCGATCAAAATAAAGAGCAGCGGGGTGAAGGCGAAGGCGGTCCGGCGCATGATTTCAACCCGGGCGGCCGGGGAGCCGAGCCGGGCCAGCCCGGCCAGTGTCTCCTCGATGAGCTTGCGTTTCGGCGCCTTGAACCCGGGCAGGTTCCGGGGCAGCGGGAAGAGATAGGTGCTGAACGAGAGTTTCTGGAAGGTTTCCGGCTTCTCGGGCTGGTAGGTCTGGATGACGCCGTCCTCCAGCATCAGGTTGAGCTTTCCCCAGCGCCAGACCGGCCGCAGCCGGCGGGCCGAGAAGGTGCGGACCTGGTCCCGGTCGCGCTGGTAAATGGTCACCCGGGCCTGGCTGTCCTTGCGGGGAATGAAGATGACGATGTCCGGGAACTCGGTCACCACCGAGCCCGGCTTGATCAGCGAGGTCTGGGGATTGAAGCGGCTCCGTTCCAGCAGCAGCTTGCCCTGGTAGAGGGCGTTGGGTTCGATGACGCCGGTCAGGCCGAGATGGCCGGCCGAGAGGAGCAGGCCGATCATCAGCAGCGGCGCGGCAATCCGGCCCACCGAAATGCCGGCGCCCTTCAGGGCCAGGTACTCCCGGTCCTGGGCCAGCCGGCTGAAGATCAGCGTCACCGCGATCAGCACCGCCAGCGAGAAGGCGTAGGGCAGCAGGGCCAGCAGCTGCCAGAACCAATATTCCAGGACCTGAAAGGCCGGCAGGATCTTCTTGACCAGCAGTTCGACCAGCCGGAACAACTGGCCGAGCGAGAGCAGGAAGAGCACGAAGCCCAGCGCCGGCAGTCCGGTGGTCTGGAATTCCTTCAGCAGGTAGCGGCTGACGAGTTTCATGGTCGGGCCGGGATTACGCCCGGGCGAAAGATATTGTAGCACATGGAAGCGGCCGGGCTTGACCGGCTCGGTCTCAGATGTTATCATTCTTAAAAACGTAACACTGAGACGGAGGCGCGCTCGTGGAGAAGATAATCCGGTTCGGAGTTTCACTGCCGGCGGAGCTGCTGAAGCATTTCGACCGGGAATCCGGCCGCCGCCGCTACGCCAACCGATCGGAGGCCATCCGGGACCTGATGCGCGACTGGCTGGTGCGGCGGGCCTGGTCCGATTCCCGGAGCGAGGTGGTGGGCACGGTCACCCTGGTTTACGACCACCACCGCCGGGAACTGGTCGGCGAGCTGACCGAAATCCAGCACGGGGCGCACCGGATGATCATCTCCAGCCAGCACATCCACCTGGATGACGACAACTGCCTGGAGGTGGTAATCATCCGGGGCCGGGCCGGCGCGGTCCGGCAGCTGGGTGAGCGGCTGCGTTCGGTCCGCGGCGTCAAGGTGGGCGAACTGGTGATGGCCTCCACCGGCGCTGGCCTGCATTGACCGCATCAAACATGAGGAGACGATGCACATACCCGACGGTTTCCTGACACCCGCCACCTACCTGTCGGCCTGGCTGGCCTCGGCCGGCTTCCTGACCGGTTTCCTGAAACGGCTGGCCGGCACGCTCCAGGATCGGGCGGTGCCCCTGATGGCGGTGCTGGCCGCCTTCATCTTCGCCGCCCAGATGCTCAATTTCCCGGTCTATGCCGGCACCTCCGGCCACCTGCTGGGCGGGGTGCTGGCGGCGGTGCTGGTCGGTCCCTACGCCGGCGCGGTGATCCTTTCGCTGGTCCTGGCGGTGCAGGCCCTGGTCTTCCAGGACGGCGGCCTGACCGCCCTGGGCGCCAACATCTTCAACATGGCCCTGGCTGGCGCCTTCCTGGGCTACTTCATTTATGCCGGGCTGCTCCGACTGCTGGGGCCGGCCCGGCGCCTCTGGGCGGCCGGCGCGGCCGCCTGGTTTTCGGTGGTGCTGGCCGCCGGCCTCTGCGGCCTGCAGCTGGCCATTTCCGGGGTCGCGCCCCTGGGGCTGGTCCTGCCGGCCATGCTCTTCATCCACCTCTTTATCGGGCTGGGTGAGGCCCTGATCACCGTGGCCATCCTGGAGACGGTGCTGCGGGTGCGGCCCGAACTGGTCTACCAACTCGAGGCGGAACGGCCATGAAGAAGAAAGAGATGCTTCTGGGCCTGCTGATCGCCCTGCTCCTGGCCGCCTTCCTTTCCCCCCTGGCCTCCTCCTGGCCCGACGGCCTGGAGAAGGTGGCCGGGCAGCTCGGGTTCCTGGAACGGGGCGGCGCCGCCGCGCCGGCGCCGGCGCCCGACTACCTGGTGCCGGGCATCCGCAGCGGGGCCCTGTCGACGGCGCTGGCCGGCCTGGCGGGCACCCTGGTGGTCTTCGGTGCCTCCCTGGGCCTGGCCGCCCTGCTGCGCCGCAAGCGGGTCCGCTGAGAAGATGGCCGCCATGAATGGAAAGGCGCCGGCTGTTTCGCCCCTGCACCGGCTTGATCCGGCCTGGAAGTTCGGCGCGGCCGTGGCCGGGGTCCTGCTGCTGACCGGGCTGCCGGCCGGGGCGCGGGGCTTCTTTATCGCCTATGGCCTGGCCCTGCTGCTGTTGACCGGCCTGGCCCGCCTTTCACCTTTTTACATACTGAAGAAACTCCTGGCCATCCTGCCCTTCCTGCTGCTGCCCCTGGTTTCGATCCCCTTCCGGCCCGGCGGCCCGGCTCTCTTCCGGTTGTTGCTGCTCCGGTCGCTCTTTTCACTCTACACCCTGGTTATCTTCTCGGCCACCACCTCCTTCCCGGTGCTCCTGGAGCGGCTGGAATCGCTGCGGACCCCGCGGCTGATCACCGTGACCCTGGCGCTCATGTACCGTTACCTCTTCCTGATGGCCGGCGAGGTGGAGCGGCTGAAACGGGCGGTGCTGGCCCGCAGCGGCCGGGGCGGGTCGCGGGCGATCCTGCGCGCCCTGGCCGGCGGCACCGGCCAGCTCTTCATCCGTTCCCTGGAAAGGGGCGAGCGGGTTTACCAGGCGATGCTGAGCCGCGGTTACCAGGGGTTAACCTCGAAGGCGGGTTCCGATGAAAAGCTTGATTGAATTGCGCGGCCTGAGTTATGCCTACCCGGATGGCACCCGGGCGCTTTCGGAGCTCGATTTCCGGATCTGCGAGGGGGAGCGGGTGGCCCTGATCGGCCCCAACGGCGCCGGCAAGACGACCCTGCTGCTTCACCTGAACGGGCTGATCCTTCCCCAGGCCGGGTCGGTCCGGGTGGACGGGCTCGAGGTGAAGCGGGCCAACCTGCCGGAGCTGCGCCGGCGGGTGGGCTTCGTTTTCCAGAACCCGGACGACCAGCTCTTCCTGCCCACCATCGGCGAGGACGTGGCCTTCGGGCCGCGCAACTTCGGCTTCCCGGAGGCGGAGGTGGTCCGCCGGGTCGCTTCGGCCCTGGAGCGGGTGGGCCTGGCCGGCCGCGAGGAGAAGCTCTGCTTCAACCTCAGCCTCGGCGAGAAGAAACGGGCCTCGCTGGCCACCGTCCTGGCCGGCGATCCCCGGCTGCTGGTCTTCGACGAGCCGACCGCCAGCCTCGACCCGGCCGGCCAGCGCCAGATCGCCGGCCTGCTTTCGGAGCTGGACCTGACCATGCTGATCGCCTCGCACGACCTGGTCTTCATCCGGAAGGTCTGCTCCCGGGTCATCCTGCTGGATGGGGGGCGGATCCATGCCGACGGTCCGGCCGGCGAAATCCTGGACGATGGCGGCCGGCTGGCCGCCCATGCGCTGGTTTGAGTTCCCCGGCCGGATTCCGGGCCGGAACGGGGAAAGAAACGGCTGGAGAGAGTTTAAGGTTGGTAGAAGGTGGCGGAGTTCAACCCCGGCCGGCCGTCTTCCGGCCGCCCTTGACCAGGGTGTCCAGCAGGCAGTGGCAGATGGCGTGGTGGCAGACCTCGACCGGCCCGTAGCTTTCGGCCGGCACGTAGAAGTTCAGGTCGCCCTGGCCGCGCAGCGGGTTGGCCGGCTTGAAGCCGGAGAGGGTCAGGACCAGGCAGCCGCGGCGGCGGGCGGCCTGGACGGCCCGCCGGATGTTGACCGACCGGCCGGAGCTGCTGATGGCCACCAGCAGGTCGCCGGGCCGGGCGAAGTCCAGCAGCGGCCGGGCGAAGATTTCCTCGTAGCCGAGGTCGTTGCCCAGGCTGGTGAGCATGGCCGGGTCGTTGAAGGCCCGGGTCGGGATGCCGCCGGCCTTCCAGAAGTCGGAGGCCTGGTGGCTGGCGATGGCGGCGCTGGCCCCGTTGCCGATGAAGAAGAGCTGGCCGCCGGCCCCGGCGAGTTCCCGGATCAGTTCGACCGCCCGGCTGACGCCGGCGTCCAGGTCCAGCCGCCGCCCCTTCCGGTCGGTCACCTCGATGGCCGCCATCAGCCCCTTAAGGGTCTCAAAGTAGCGGCACGGTTTCCGGGTCGTCTTCATTTCAAGAGGGCGGTGATGAACTTGTAGAGGTTGGCCGGTTCGACCGGGCTCCGGTTGCCGACGATCCTGACCGCCAGGGCGCCCACCGCGTTGCCGACGAAGCCCACCAGGTCCATCGGCCAGCCGGATTTGACCCCGGGGGCCGTCACCGAGAAGTAGGCGTCGCCCGCGCCGATCCGGTCGACCACCTCCCGCGAGAAGACCGGCACCTGGTAGAACTTCCGGCCGCCGGCGTAGGCGATCGAACCGCGATGGCCCCGGGTGACGATGATCCGCCGGCAGTCCAGCTGCTTTCCGGTCGCCTGGATGATCTTCTCCAGGCGGCCGAAGCGGTCCTGGTTGGCCAGGCGCATCTCCGGTTCGTCCACGCAGATGTAGTCGGCCCGGCGGTAGCGGGTGACCAGGTTGTAGCCGGAGTTGGCGCTGTTGGTCTGGGTGTTGAGGGCCAGGAAGGGAGCGCGCCGGCCGAGCAGTCCCACGGTGGCCGGGGTGATGAAGCCGTGGCCGAAGTCGGCGGCGACCACCAGGTCGTAGCGGGGCAGTTCCCGTTCCAGGAAAGCGGCCAGCCGTTTTTCAACCTCGGCCGGCAGGTTGGCGTCGTTCAGGTAGCAGATTTCGAAGAGCTTGGAGAGGAAGGGCGGCTCGACGAAGCGTCGCTTGACCACGGTCGGCGCGTCGCTCCGGCTGAAGAAGACCGGCTTGATGTTGGGGCGGAGGCGTTCCCGGATGAACTTCTCCCGGGAATTGCCGCGGCCGAGGCCGGTGACCAGGGTCACCTCGCGGCAGAAGCCGGCCAGGTGGTTGGCGCAGGCCAGCGCGCCGCCGGCGAACTCCTCCTGGGAGAGGTGGCGGGCGACCAGGACGCTCTCCTTGCCGGCCTTTCCCATCGGCTGGCAGTAGGCGTACTGGTCGATGATGGCGTCGCCGATGACCAGGGCCCGGGTGCCGGCCAGCTCCTGGAGGCGGCCGATGACCGATTCGGCCGAATGGCGCCGGCGGAAGCCCTCCAGGAAGCGGCCGGCCTCCTCCGGGTAGACGCTGAAGAAGGCGTTCACCAGCCGGGTGGAGGAGAAGGTGACCTCGTCGGTGAAGTGGATCCGGCCGCCGACCGATTCCACCGCCCGGCGCTCGTCGTTGATCTTGCCGGTGAGGTCCTTGTTCGACTCGGCGTAATCGCTGCCCTTGACGTAGATGTCCGGTTTCAGCCGCCGGATCGTCTCCTCGGCGCTCGGCCAGCGGTTGAGGGCCACGTAATCGACGCATTCGAGCGCGGCGATCGATTCCAGCCGCAGCCGCTGGTTGAAGACCGGCCGGCCCGGACCCTTGTTGACGTACTCGTCCGGCGTCACGGTGACCACCAGGACGTCGCCCAGCTTGCGGGCGGCCTGGAAATGCTTGATGTGGCCCGGGTGGAGCAGGTCGAAGACCCCGTGGCAGTGGACGATGGTCCGCCCCTTTCCTTTCAGGGCGGCCAGGGTCCGGGCCAGTTGGTCGAGCTCCTTCAGCTTGGGCGATTCGGTCACGGTTCTTTCCTGTCCAGGTGGGTGAACCAGTCCCGGGTGGCCTCGGCGATCTTTTCCGGGGTCCAGAGCGGGGCCTGCCTCCAGTAATCGATATTCTCCAGCATGATCTTCACGCCGGCCTCGAGGCTGACTTCGGGCCGCCAGCCGAGCTCGGCGGTGATCCGGCTGATGTCCGCGTGGGTGCAGTCCGGTTCGCCCGGCCGCCGGGGTATGTGGATCTTCTCGCCGCCGAGCAGTTCGACGATCCGGTTGATGCTCTGGGGGCGGCCGCTGCCCACGTTGAAGACCTGGCCGGCGGCTTCGGATTCGGCGGCGGCCACGAAGGCCCGGGCCACGTCGGTGACGAAGACGAAATCCCGGGTCTGGCTGCCGTCACCGACCACGGTGAAGGGGCGGCCGTTGAGCTTCTGGGCCAGGAAGACCCCGAAGACCGCCCCGTAGGTGCCGGAGGTGCGGGCCCGGGGGCCGTAGACGTTGAAGAGGCGCAGGGAGACGACCGGGAGCCGGTAGACCTTGAACCAGTGCAGGGCGCAGGCTTCCCCGAGATACTTGGTCAGGGCGTAGGGGTACTCCGGGCGGATCTCGGCGGTCTCCGGGGTGGGGTACCGGTCCGGGATGCCGTACCCGGAGGAGGAGGCGGTGTAGATGAAACGGCGCACGCCGGCCTCCCGGGCGGCCTGGAGCACGGCGACCGTGCCGTCCACGTTGGCCCGGTGGTACTTGAGCGGTTCCACGATGGAGGGCACGATGTCGGCCAGTGCGGCCAGGTGAAAGACCCAGTCCACGCCCCGGAAGTAACCGGCGATCGCCTCGTAATCGGCCACGTCGGCCCGGCGCACCGTCAGGTTCTCATGGCGCGGCAGGTTGTCCGGCCGGCCGGTGGCGAAGTTGTCCACCACCGTCACGCGGTGGCCGGCCCGCAGCAGTTGTTCGACCAGGTGGCTGCCGATGAAGCCGGCGCCCCCGGTCACCAGGGTGTGCATGAGATCGCCTCGCAGGGTGGCATCAAAACCTTTTAAGATTGATTATAACGGGGCGCCGCCGCCCTGTCAATTTCAGTTCCGGTTCAGGTTTGACCGGGGTTGCCGGAAGGAGTATAATTTATAAGTAGCCCGTTTTTTGCCTTTTCACGAACCAGGAGGTTGTCATGAAAGTCAAGATTGATGCTGATGTCTGCACCGGTTGCGGTCTCTGCGCCGACAACTGTCCCGATGTCTTTGTCCTGGAGAACGACCTGGCCAAGGTGAAGGTCGACCCGGTTCCGGCCAGCGCCGAAGAGTGCGCCCGCCAGGCCGTCCAGGATTGTCCGGTCAGCGCCATCTCGGAGGAATAGAATAAATGATCACCGAAATGCGGATTCACGCCCGCGCCGGTCAGGGGGCCATCACCACCGCCGCCCTGATGGGGACCGCGATCTTCGTGGAAGGGCGTTACGCCTACGCGTTCCCGAGTTTCGGCGCCGCCCGGATGGGGGCGCCCATGAACGCCTTCGTCCGGATCTCCGACCAGCCCATCCGGCTGCGTTCGCAGATTTACCGACCCGATTACGTGATCGTGGCCGATCCGACCCTCTGCCGGAGCGTCGACGTGCTGGCCGGCGTAAAGGAGAAGGCCGTGGTGGTAATCAACGCCGAGAAACCTCTGAACCTGACCCCGCCCTCCGGCGGGGTTAAAATTTGCTACGTGCCGGCCAACGAGATCGCGCGGCGCCACATCGGCCGCCCGCTGGCCAACACCGCCCTGCTTGGGGCCTTCGCCGCCGCTTCCGGCGCCGTGAAGCTCGAGAGCCTGGAGGAGGTCATCCGCCGGCGTTTTCCGGAAGACCTGGCCAACAAGAACATCGCTTCCCTCAAGGAGGGATGGGAGGTCGCATGTCGATAAACATCAACTCCCGGCCCGGCAGCGCCCGGAATAACCGGACCGGTTCGTGGCGGGTCGACCGGCGGCCCAAGTTTCTCCGCCAGAACTGCATCGCCTGCCGGCTCTGCCTGCTGATCTGCCCGGAAGGCATCATTACCGGCAAGGCCAAGAATAGTTTCGAGACCGATTACGTCTACTGCAAGGGGTGCGGCCTCTGTGCGGCGGTCTGTCCCAAGAAGGACATTGAGATGATTCCCGAAGACACGGAGACAGAAGGATGAAAGATTTCATCGAAGGTTCCGATGCGGTAGCCCGCGCCGTCGCCCTTTGCCGGCCCGGGGTGATCTCCGCCTACCCGATCACGCCCCAGACCCACATCGTGGAGTTCCTGGCTTCGATGGTGGCCGACGGCAAACTGAAGAGCCAGTTCATCAATGTCGAGAGCGAGCATTCGGCCGCCTCGCTGGTCCTGGGGGCTTCGGCCGCCGGCGAGCGGGTCTTCTCGGCCAGCTCCTCGCAGGGGTTGATCCTGATGAGCGAGGTCCTCTTCAACATCGCCGGCATGAGGATGCCGGTGGTGCTGGCCTGCGTCAACCGGGCCCTTTCGGCCCCGATCAACATCTGGAACGACCAGCAGGATTCGATGGCCGTCCGTGACAGCGGCTGGATCCAGCTTTACGCCGAGACCGGCCAGGAGTGCGGCGACCTGATCTTCCAGGCCTACCGGCTGGCCGAGTCGCCCGAGGTCCGGGTGCCGGTCATGGTCTGTCTCGACGGCTACCTGCTCAGCCACGGGCTGGAGGTGGTGGACGTTCCGGAAGCGGCCGAGGTGGACAAGTTTCTGCCGCCTTACCGGCCGGCCGAAAAACTGGACCCGGCCGCGCCGATGACCTTCGGCCCGCTGGCCGGCCCCGATTATTACCTGGAGATACGTCACGACCTCCACGCGGCCATGCGCGGCGCCCTGAAGCTCATACCCTCCATCGCGGCCGATTTTTCCAGGCAGTTCGGACGGAACTCGGGCGGCCTGATCGAGGGATACCGGCTCGAGGATGCTGAGCTGGCCATCGTGGCCGCCGGGTCGGTCTGCGGCACCATCAAGGAGGCGATCGATGCCCTGCGCCAGGAAGGTGTCAAGGCCGGCCTGCTGCGCCTCATCACCTACCGGCCCTTCCCGGAGGAGGCGGTGAGCGCCGCCCTGGCCGGGGTCGGCCGGGTGGCGGTGCTGGACAAGGCCATTTCGCTGGGCGCCACCGGACCCATCTATGCCGACCTGGCCACGGCCCTGGTCCACGGCAAGAACCAGGCCCGGGTCAACGGCTACATCGCCGGCCTGGGCGGCCGGGACATCACCATCGAGACCATCCGTGAGATATTCACCCGCCTGTCCGGCGAGGAGGTCAGCGCCGGTTTCGTGGGACTCAAAGGCTGAACGCGGAAAAACTGAGGAGAAGAGAGATGCCTGAACACCTGCTTTCCCCCGGCCATACCGCCTGTGCCGGCTGCGGCCAGGCCCTGGCGGCCCGGTTGGTGATCGACACCGCCGGTCCGAACACCATCATCGTGAACAACACCGGTTGCCTGGAGGTCTTCACGACCGCCTATCCGGAATCGGCCTGGGAGGTGCCCTTTATCCACTCCCTCTTCGAGAATGCCGGCGCGGTGGCCTCGGGCGTGGAGTCGGCCCTGCGCCAGACCGGCCGGCTCGACCAGATCCGGGTGATCGCCCAGGCCGGCGACGGCGGCACCGCCGACATCGGTCTCCAGGCGCTTTCCGGCATGTGGGAACGGGGTCACGACATCCTGTCGATCTGCTACGACAACGAAGCCTACATGAACACCGGGATCCAGCGCAGCGGATTGACGCCGACCTTCACCTCGACCACCACCAGCCCGGCCGGCAAGGCCTCCGCCGGCAACCCGCGGCCCAAGAAAAACGTGATGGAGATCGCCCTGGCCCACGGGATTCCCTACGTGGCCAGCGCCTCGGCCGGCTTCCCGATGGACCTGCAGAAGAAGGTCAAGAAGGCGCTGGCCATCCGCGGCCCGAAGTACCTCCACATCCACGTGCCCTGTCCGCTCGGCTGGCGCCACGAGCCGGCCGACACCTACCGGGTCGCCCGGCTGGCCGTTGAGACGGGGCTCTTTCCAATGGTCGAATTCGAGGGCGGGCAGCAAACCGGCAGCTACACCCTATCGGCTCCCAAGCCGGTCGCCGAGTACCTGAAGCTGCAGGGACGTTTCCGCCATCTCTTCAAGCCCGGCGCCGAAGCCGCGCTCCAGGAGATCCAGGCGATCGCCGACCGCAACATCGCTCGCTACGGCCTGGCCAAGCCGGCCTGATCGATCGGAAAAACCAGGGCTCGGGAAGGGTCAACTTCGGGAGGTATGGGATGGCGTTGATATATTCCGCGGAAGAGATCGTCCGGATCGCGGTGGAGATCGAGAACAACGGCAACCGTTTTTACCGGGAAGCCGCCCGGCTGGCCCGTTCGCAGCCGGCCGCCGACCTCTTTAAAATGCTGGCGGAGGATGAGATCAAGCACCGGGATTACTTCGAATCGCTCGGCCGGCAGGTTCCGAAGTCGCCCCTGGCCGAGGCCTACCCGGGCGAGCTGGAACTCTACCTGAAGGCGCTGGCCGAAGCGGCCATCTTTAACCAGCAGAAAGGTTTCAAGGCCATCACCGCGGCCGCTTTCAACGAGGCCCAGGCCCTGGAACTGGCGGTTGGGGCCGAAAAGGACTCAATCCTTTATTACCACGAATTGCTGGCCTTCGTTCCCGAGGATCAGAAGGGGCATGTCCGGAAGATCCTGGACGAAGAACGGCGCCATCTCACCAGCCTCCGCGCTTTCGCCCAGACACTCTCCGGGCAGGCATAAGGGGAGGTTTACCGTAAGGCCGGGCCCGGCGGCACCAGTTTCCGGGCGTTTCCGCCCAGGATCATGGCCAGGGTCTTCGCCGGCAGTTTCAGCGATTTCAGCAGTTCCTGGTGGCCGTTGTCGAAGCAGTCCCGGGCGTACAGTATGCGCTCCTGGAACTCCAGCAGGAATTCGACCGCGTGGCCCGGGTCCCGGTTGAGGGCCTTGCGGCCGGAGCCGGCCGAGAGATCGGCGTAAAGATTCGGATACCGCCGCATCAACCGCGTCACCTCACCCTCCCTGACCACCGGTCCCGACGGGTAGTAAGAGACCAGGTGCTGGCCGTCTTTCGAGATGTGGGCCCAGAAGCCGGGGCCGTGACCGAGAAAGATGGTATCCGGGCATTTCCGGATGGCCCGCTCGAAGGCTTCGATGCCG
>Ga0209605_1000893_pt1 | contig 35712 bp, 37 predicted proteins | sample AD_UKC035_MetaG_FD_184408 | JGI IMG/M metagenome (GOLD analysis project Ga0209605, IMG submission 184408) | Active sludge microbial communities of municipal wastewater-treating anaerobic digesters from USA - AD_UKC035_MetaG (SPAdes) (version 2) | ecosystem: Engineered > Bioreactor > Anaerobic >...
CCACACAATACCCAGCTGACCTGACCACAGTTCAACAGGCTAACAACATCAAATAATTTTTTAAGAAAAATTAAATTGAATAAAGAAAACTCTACTTTTATATGGTTCGGAAACGGGGATACTTACAGTTGACTGCAGTTATAAAATGGGTATGCTAAAATTTACACACAGCAACTATTGGAGCGATTCTGTTTTTTACACGCACGTGCTTAAACAAATGTTGTAAATCAAAACACAGCACTTGCAATTTTTCTAATATTATCCGGATTCCCCATTGTATAAAAGTGCAGGCATGGCGCTCCCATTTTTATCAGCCCTTTTGATTGATTAATTGACCATTCAACTCCTACTTGTTTAACTTCGTCATCCGTGTTGCATTTTTCTATTTCATTATGCAACTCAATGGGTATATCAATGCTGAATGTTTTAGGTAAAATAGTTAGTTGCTTTTTAGTGCTCATTGGTTTTAATCCAGGAATAATGGGAACTGTAATACCGGCATCTCGACATTTGGTAACAAATTTTTCGTATTTCTTGTTATCAAAAAACATTTGTGTAACTATGTAATGCGCACCGGCATCTACTTTCTTTTTAAGGTAATTAATGTCCACATCAAGGTTAGGCGCTTCAAAATGTTTTTCGGGATAACCGGCTACACCAATACATAAGTTAGTTGGCTCTACATCTTTTAAATCTTCGTCAATAAATTTTCCGTTGTTGAGGTTTACCACCTGGTTAACCAAATCAAGTGCATAATGATGCCCCCCTTTTTCGGGGACAAATTGTTGTTCGTTTTTTTGTGCATCGCCACGCAGTAGTAAAACATTATCTATTCCCAAAAAACTTAAATCAATTAAAGCATCTTCTGTTTCTTCTCTGGTAAAGCCTCCGCAAATGATGTGCGGCACAGCATCTGTTTTGTACCGATTAATTATAGCTGCACATATACCAACAGTACCGGGGCGTTTGCGCACTGATATGCGCTCTAAAAATCCGCCATCGCGTTTTTTATAAATATACTCTTCGCGGTGATAGGTAACATCTATAAACGGTGGCTTAAATTCCATTAACGGGTCAATGGTATTAAAAATAGATTGTATGCTCTTTCCTTTTAAAGGTGGTAAAATTTCAATAGAGAAGAGTGTTTTTTTTGCTTTGGCTAAATGCTCCGTTACTTTCATTATGGTATTGTGTAAAAACAAAAGCGTTCAATCAATTGATTGAACGCTTTGCAAATGTATATAAACTATAGGTAGGGTTATTTCACTATTTCAAGTATTCCTTTGTACGATCTTTCTTCAACACCGTTATTGGTATCTAATACATAGAAGTATGAACCCGCACTTAAATCACCGCCATTCCATTTGTTATCATAGCTATCGCTGCTGAATACTTCTTTACCCCAACGGTTGTAAATCACAAGTTTTTTACCTGCATAGTTTTCTAAGTTCTCAATCACAAAAACATCATTTTGTCCATTGCCATCAGGAGTAATAATGTTGTAGAAAACTAACGTACATGGTATTTCAACGGTGGTAATTACATCAGAGTTTTTGCAATTGTTTTGGTCGGTTACAGTTACCTCATATACACCACTCTGTTCAATGTTTTGAGTAGAAGCAGTGTTAGACAGTAATGTTCCATTCAATGTCCATGAATAATTGTAGTTGCCGGAAAGACCTGCTACAATTTGTGGAATAGGATTTTCTGATAAGCAAAACGGAACGTTGTCAGAATAGCTTTGTCCTTTAACCGTTGCAGATAAAGCAGGCTGAGGTAAAGCATTTATCGTTATGGTAGCTGAAGCTGTGTTCTTACAGCCATTCAAATCAGTTTCTACGGTATAAGTATTTGTACCAACAACTGTATTAGGAGTATAAGAACTATTATTTGAAACAACTGTACCGTTTTGATCAGTCCATACGAATGTCTGTCCAGGTGGTACGTTTGCCAGTGCAACAAGTGAGTCTATCTGATCATCAAAACAATAAGTATCGTTATTTAAAACATCCAACGAAGGAGTAGGATTGATGTTTACTTGCGCAGTGGCAGTAGCATTACAAGAAGTCCCGTTTGCACTATTGGTAACGGTTACTACATACGTATAATTACCTACTGTATTGCTTGGTGTTATGCTTTGGGTGTTTCCACCAAATGCGTTTCCGTTTTCCGTCCATGAGTAAACTGTGTTAAATTGCCCGTTTGCGCTATAATCGCTTTGTATAGGATTTACTGTTTCTCCCACACAATAATTAGCCGCACCGGTAATTGACATTGCTTGAGGCACTTCAATTTCGGTAACATTAGCCGTAGCTGTGCCATTACATTGTCCGTTAAAGTCTCCAACTACAGTGTAAATACCTGTTCCGTTTGTTGGTACAAACGATTGTCCGGTTCCTACCTGATTACCATTAAAACTCCATGTGTATGTTAATCCTGAGACTGTTGAAGAAGCAGTAAGTGCTCCGGGAGTGCTTCCCTGACAGTAAGTAACATCGGTAGTTGATACTGTAATTTGTGTAACAAAGCTTACAGCTACAGTATCGGTGCTTGTACATCCGCTTCCGAAATCAACAACTACAATGTAGTTATCATTCTGACCTGTTACTGGTGTAAGTTGTGCATTACTTGCCCCTGTAATAATGCCTCCATTGTTATACCATTGATAAGAAATAGCGCCAGTGGTATTAGCATCTAAATCTGCAGGCGTTACACCTGCACAATAAGAAACATCATTACCAAGTGCCACAGCGTTAATTTGTATAACCAATAAATTCATGCTTGCAGAAGATGAACACCCTGCTGCATTTGTAGCAGTTACCTGATAGGTATTAAGACCACTATTCGGAGAAGCAGGCTGGTATTGATTAGTTGTTGCACCGGTAACTATAGATCCGTTGGCAGTCCATTGATATGTAACTCCGTTGATAGAAGAAGTTGAAAGGACAGGTGCTGCTTGATTAGAGCAAATAGTTTGGTCATTGCCAATATTTGTAAATGGCGCAGAGTTGATAATGATTCTTATTTGATCGCTGCCAATACAAGGCGCGCCCGTTGCAACTGATTGAACACTGTATAACCCGGCTGATGTGGGTGTAAATGTTGGGGTAGTGGCACCGAGTACAGCTACTCCGTTGTTAAACCACTGGTATCCGGTTCCGGTTGTAGTTGAGGATAAAGAGGGAATAGGATCTCCGGGGCAAAGATTTAAGGTATCAGGAAGTGCAGTAGCACCATCAGTAATTGTTACTGTAGGTATGGCTAAAAGATCTACAACAATAGTATCTGAACCTGAGCAAACAGCACCCACACCTACAACACCTATATACGTACCAGATTGGTTGGCTAACAAAGAATCGTTATTGGTTCCAACCGAAGAACCGTTAAGTGTCCAGTTAAATACAGCAGTTGGTGCAAGTACGCCCATATCTAAAATTGGATATGGAGGTCTGTCACATTGCGTTACATCAGGACCAAAATTAACTGGTATATATGTAAGCACGGTAACAACCGCTATTGTATCATTTGCATTAATATATGTTTCGCAGGTGTTAGCAATAGAGTTCCCGTCAGAGCCAATATTAGATATAACGTAAAGCGGACCTACACCGGTTGTGCCGGGGTTAGTTAAAATAGTAAGCAGGTTTGCGCTATAAGGTGCATTCGGGTTTGCTGCACCACCGCATAATGCTCCCGTTACGGGTATATTGTTACCGTTGGCATCTACTACAGTAAAATCACTTCCATTTGAAGCTATTCCAAAACAAAACAGTGGCTGGTTAAAGGTTAATTCTATTTTATCAAATACGCAACCCACCAATGCAGATGTAGAGTCAACAACCAATACGCTACTGTCAGTAATAACTAACGCAATAGAATCTAACTCTGGCATAGATGAACCACATTCACTTAAAAACGTATTTCCATCATTACCAACCTTCGTGTAAGCATAACTCGTTCCGGCAGGGAAGGGGTTAAGCACAGTTACCAAAATACTTGATGTTAGGCCATTGGAGCAATTAATACCTACCGCACTAACAACAGGATTAGGCAGCCCGCTTGGCAAAGTAACGCGAATATCTGTGGGAACAATAGAACCGCATTGTATCTTGGCCGTGCTATCAAATTCCAAAATAAAGGTGGTATCATCACAAGCTAAATTAAGTACCCCATCAACAGTAATACTCACTCCATTGGCATTAAATGTTGAATCGTAAGCAGGGGGGATTATATTGCAGTTGGCAACAATGTTTACCTGAATATCTCTAATCGTTTCTCCCTTTTTAACTCCAGTAAAAGGGTCAAATTCTTCAACCAATACATCCATTACTCCTGTTTGTATTGCATTAGGAATAAAAAATATAGTACCAGTATTAAGATCACAAGTAATGGGTACGGAACTGGAAAATGGCGCAGTTGCAGAAAAACCGGCATTGTATGTAACTGGAGTAAATGTTAAGGGGCAGGAAAAATCGTTGTAAGCAGGACTTAACGAAAATACAAGACTGTCGCCATCAATATCAAATGCCCCTTGCTGGAAGTAAAACGGATTGTTGATGCAAAATTCTGTAACAGGTTGAAAAGCAAAATTGGGAGAATTGTTTGTTGGAAAATTCTGATTATCCAACTTACAATATATCATCCAGTTATTCGGTTGAATGGTTGTGATAGCGCCATTTCTGCAACAATCAGTGTAGCTTAATGTCCAATCTATTGCAGCATGGGGTAAAACCAATACCCCCTCGTAAACATATTCTTCAATGTTATAACCTGAACCGGGAGGTACACACGGTGATTGATTAATAGGAACACCAATTCCAACGGGATTTAAAGTTATTGTACTGGAAAACGAAATAGGGTTAGTTGACGAGTAACACAAAGGTACCGTTGCAGGTACCGGAATACCTGCTGCATCGCGGTAAAACCGAAGGCGCACCAAGTAAGTGTTAGAGCTTACGTAGGTGTAAGTAATATCCCCACCAGCCCAGTGAGATGCCTTTGTTTCAGTTGGTATAAAACCAATTAATGCAGAAACAAGCATTGCAATAAGTAGAATTTGTTTTTTCATTTTATTATTTGTTTTAGGAAGTTATTGATGTGTTTATTGTTATTTGTTACCTCTTAATAATTATAAAATCCTGTCCTTTGTAATTGGTTCCATCTGCCCCTGTTGCACTTACTATAATACGGTATGTGCCGTTAGGCAAAATATTTCCTTTTAGGTCTTTGCCATCCCAATAGCTGCTCATGTTATTTATAAAACCAACCCTGCGGCTGCTTGCATCTAAAATAAATGCTTCTACATTTATTATATCTAAACCATCCGCATATAGGGCATATACATCATTGCTCCCATCTCCGTTTGGCGTAATAACATTGTACTTAAAAGGAAAAGGTTTGTAAGCTAAGGTTTGTTGTGTAACAGGTGTATTTGTTGGTTGACTATTTTGAGGAGGGTACGTAGCTGAAGGTTCTTTTTCTATTTCAGATTTAAGCTTGCTATAATCAGCCGTGGTTGTGCCATTAATAGGATTAGGATTAGTTGAGGAAATTTCTTTTTCTACTTCAGAAGGGCTTGTAGTTTTATTGCCCTCTGAGTTAATTTGATCTGAGACTACAACTTCTGCCTTCGCTTTTTGGTCAGTTGTTTCCGTAGAGGCGTTGGTTTTAATTTCAGATTTTAATAAATCTTTAGGGGGGTTACTAATAATTTCCTTGGCAGATAAATCTTTGTTGTTAGAATTTAAAACCGGCAAACTTTCATTGGATTGTATCGGAACTATAGTAACACTTTCAGGTTGTGGTTGTTGTTTATTAGCAACATCATTTTCTTCTTTGCTTTGATTAAAATAAATAACACCTGCTGTAAGTATAGCTGCTGTAGTTAAACCTATAATTGTTTTTGTAATAACAGAAACACCCGCTGCCGGAACAGATGCAGGAATCTGCAATTGGTTTTCAATACCATTCCAAACAGAAGCATTGGCACCCGCCTGAAAGTTTTCAAAACCTTCGCTGAAAATTTTTTCTATGTTTCCTTTTTCTGTCATTAGTTTTTATACTGACTTTACTCCTGCAAGCATTTTTTGAATGTATGCTCTTGCACGCGCATACTGGCTTTTACTTGTTCCTTCTTCTATTTCTAATCTATCGGCAATTTCTTTGTGTGTGTAACCTTCTATTGCATAAAGGTTAAATACGGTGCGGTAACCCTGGGGCAATTGTTGCAACATACGCAACAAATCTTTTACATCGTGCTGACTTTCACCCAGGTGATATTCCGATTCTCCATCTGCAAAATCATCCTCTAATTTTTCAAAAACAATTTTGCGTTTTCTTATTTGCTCAAGCGCATTGTTCACCATTATTTTTTTTATCCATCCGGCAAACTCACCACTAAATTTAAAAGAACTGATATTCTGGAAAACTTTTATAAAACCCTCTTGCAATAAATCCTGCGCTTCTTCTTTATTATTTGCGTATCGCAAACAAACTCCCATCATTTTTGAGGAATAGCGGTCATACAATTGCTTTTGTGAGCGTAAATCTTTTTGTATGCAGCCTCGTATAATTTCCTCATCGGTCATTACAATGTTGTTCCAATATTTAAGGATGCAAAAATGAGCTATGTGGTTGCACAAGCTTTATAAAAATACTCAACTGACTGAAAATCAAAGATAAAATCTTGTGAAATCAGAACGTATCTTGCCATTCAGTAAAGCTTTCTGACTAATTTTTCTGTAGTAAACAAAGTTGCAAGCATACCTACACCGCCTACAGTTAACAAAACACAAACCACATCTAACCATTGTATCATTACAGGATAGGCGTCAACAACCATGGCGCCCTGATTGCTGAATTTTATAATTGAAAAATGTATTTGTGCATAGCAAATAAGTAATCCGCAAACAATGCCTGCAACAGCGCCTATTGCTGTAATTAAAATTCCTTCAATAAAAAATATTCCTTTTACGGTTTGCAATGTTGCACCCAGGTTTTTTAGTATGCCTATATCTCTTTTCTTTTCAATTATTAAAATGGTAAGTGTGCCTAGTATGTTAAAAATGGCAATTATCATAATGAGTGAAAGAATTAAAAAAACTGCAAACTTTTCGCTCTTTAAAATTTTGTAAATAAAATCGTGTTGCTGTATGCGGTCCCTTACCAAAAAGTTTTTTCCTGCTATAGCATTTATTTGGTTAATGATGTTTTTTGTATCGGCATTTACAAGAATTGAAATTTCAATGGCTGAAACTCTTTTTTCTTCACCGGTAATTTCACGGGCAAACTGCAAGGGCACTAACACATATTTGCTGTCAAAATCCTGTTGTATACCAAAGACAGATGTTGGTTGTATAATCTTTTCATAAAAAGCATCTTGGGCAATGTTTGTAAGCGAAGCATCTTTTTTAGGAACATAAATAGTTAATGCATTAAAAGTAGCCACAAGGTTTAGTGATAATGTATATGCAATAACACTTCCTACACTTGCCGATGGAATTTCAGCATCTGACAGTGAAAAATTGCCGTCAATAATATTTTCAGTAATGCGGCTTGTGTGAATAAAGTTTGAGTCAACACCTTTGATCGTTGCAATGCATTGGCGGTCATCGTTTTTGATTAAAGCATTTTCTTCAAGTGTTAAACATATTGCATCAACTCCATTTATATTTTTTATTTTTTTAAGATCAATTAAAGAGGGGTCAAAAAATTTTCCCTGGGCTGCAATAATTTTAATATCGGGATCGAACGAATCGTACAACTGCAAAACCAAATTGCCAAACCCGTTAAATACAGACAATACTATTATTAATGCCATGCTTCCGACAAAAACACCAATTACCGAAATTAATGAGATAACATTAATGATGTTGTGGGATTTTTTAGCAATTAAATATCGCTTAGCTATTTTAAGTGGGAGGTTCACCTTATATAAAATGCGTAGCGCAAATGTGATATTAAATTGATTAAAAAAAACTGTTCAACTCTTTTTGTTTTATTTTTATGCCAACAATTTGACAACTGAAAAAACATTCATGCAAACTATCCACTCACGACTTTCATTTATGCAAGGCATACCTTCTGTTGACCAGGTTGGTGTTGAAGAGCGTGTAGCACGTCTTAATAAACGCAGCATTAAAACAGAAAGTAAAATGCATGCTCTAAAACTTGCTATCAGCATGATGGACTTAACCACCCTTGATGCCAAAGATACCCCCGGCAAGGTACGGCAGTTGTGCGCAAAGGCAATACGCCCATACGAATCATTACCCGATATACCAAGTGCTGCAGCAGTTTGCGTGTACGCAAACTTAGTAGGCGTTGCAAAAAAAGCATTGGGAGATAGCGGAGTAAAAGTTGCTGCCGTAAGCACTGCTTTTCCCACGGGTATGAGCACGCGTAAGTTTAAATTAGAAGAAACACGCTATGCCGTTAACGAAGGTGCCGATGAAATAGACATGGTAATATCTCGCGGAGAATTTTTAAAAGGAAATTACAATTTTGTGTTTGACGAAATTGCTGCGGTTAAAGAAGCATGTGGTAGCGCTCACTTAAAAGTAATTTTAGAAACAGGTGAGTTAAGTACGCTTGACAATGTGCGCAAAGCAAGCGAGCTTTCTATTGCTGCCGGAGCCGATTTTATTAAAACAAGCACAGGTAAGGTGCAACCCGCTGCAACTTTACCTGTAACCTTGGTAATGCTTGAGACTATTCGTGATCACTATTACAACACCGGTGTAATGATAGGCATGAAACCTGCCGGAGGAATTGCTACTGCAAAAATGGCTTTACAATATTTGGTAATGGTTCGCGAAACACTGGGTGAAGCATGGCTGCACCCAGATTGGTTCAGGTTTGGTGCCAGCGCTTTGGCAAACGATTTACTTATGCAAATTGTAAAACAGATTACGGGGGTTTACCAGAGTGGAGATTATTTTTCGAAAGATTAAACGCCTCCAAACTGCCTCAAAAACCTTAAGTCATTTTCAGAAAATAAACGCAAATCATTGATGCCATGATTGAGCATGGCTATGCGCTCAATGCCCATTCCAAATGCATAACCAGAATATTTTTTGCTGTCTATTTTACAATTATCAAGCACGGCAGGGTCAACCATACCACAGCCAAGTATCTCTACCCAACCTGTGTACTTGCAAACATTGCAGCCCTTGCCTTTGCATATACTGCAACTTATATCCATTTCGGCCGATGGCTCCGTAAAGGGAAAATAAGACGGGCGCAAACGGATTTTTGTATCGCTGCTAAACATTTCTTTAGCAAAGTATAAAAGCGTTTGCTTTAAATCAGCAAATGAAACATCTGTATCAATATATAAGCCTTCTACCTGATGGAAAAAACAATGCGCTCTTGCACTAATGGCTTCATTACGGTAAACCCTGCCAGGGCTAATAGTACGTATAGGCGGTTGGTTATTTTCCATAATGCGCACCTGCACAGACGATGTGTGTGTTCTCAATGCCATAGGGCCCTTTGTATCACCTTCGTCTGTTGGGCTCACAAAAAAAGTATCCTGCATATCTCTTGCCGGATGCTCTTCCGGAAAGTTTAGTGCAGAAAAGTTGTGCCAGTCATCCTCAATCTCCGGTCCGTCACTTACTACAAACCCAATGGCTGAAAATATTTCAATAATCCGGTTGCGTGCAATTGAAATAGGATGCATTGCACCGCTTTGCATTGGTTCGCCCGGTAAGCTGTAATCTATGCCTGTTGATTCCGCAGGGGTGTATTCAAATTTTTCTTTAAGCGCAATAAATTTTTCTTCAGCTTTATTTTTTAAATCATTTACAACAGCGCCATACTCTTTCCGCATGGCGGGCTCAATATCTTTAATACGTCCAAACAATTCTTGTATAGAGCCCTTTTTACTTAAAAACTGCAAACGAAAATTTTCAAGCTGCTCTTTGGTTTCAATTTTAAAACTTTCAACTTCGTGTAAAAGAGATTTTACTTTATCGGAAGACATGGCCATACTTTCAATTACTATTTCACTTTATGTTCAAAAAATATCCCGCAAATAAAAGACACAAAGTTTTAATCTGCCTGCAATATATTATTCAACTATCTTCATAGTCATTTTTACATCCTGTACAGGTCTGTCACCCGGCTGTGTTTGCACGGCAGCAATCTTATCAATCACCTCCAAACCCGAAACTACTTCACCAAAAACAGTGTATCCCATATCTAAAAATGGAGTGCCGCCTGCAGTGGTATAAACCTGGCGTTGCTCTGGTGTGTAGGTAATGTTTATTCGCTGTTGAGTCATGGTAAGTTCTTGCTCACTGGCTGGCTTACCTTGCACAATATAAAACTGGCTGCCGGATGATTCTTTGTTAGGATTAACCTGATCGCCCATGCGAGCTGCAGCAAGCGCACCCTTTTTATGAAAACGGGCAGGATTAAACTCTGCCGGAATTGTATAACCCGGACCTCCATTACCAAGCATAGTTCCAGGAGCGGCATTCTTTGATTGAGGATCGCCACCTTGTACCATAAACCCGTTTATAACACGATGAAACAACAGCCCGTCATAATAACCTTCTTTCACTAACTTTAAAAAATTATCGCGGTGCTTAGGGGTTTCATCATATAGTTTAACTCTCATTACACCATAATCGGTAGTTATGTCCACTAAACTTTCTTTGGGTACCATAGGTTTTGATTTATCTGTTTTAGTTGATTTATTCTTATTAATTGCACAAGAAGACACAAAAATAAGTAAGATTAAAGGTAAATATTTCTTAAAATTCATATATTAAATATTATTTTTGAAGGTGTAAACTTTTTCTTTTGCACTTCGTAAAAAACATCTGCAAGTTTAATTAAAATAACACATCACATGCAAACCACCATTCGTACAAAACTATTACCCTTTGTTTTATTAGCAGGCATTGCATCAGGCATAATTTCCTGTAAGAAAAAAGAAACCGGTTGCGATGCCGTAGTTACTGTTACCGATACTGTTGGCAAAGCGGTAAGTGGTGCATTGGTGATTTTAAGTCAGGATAGTGTAGTTAACCCAAACACAGGAGTTAAAGCCAGTGTGCATCAGGAAGCAACCACCGATGGTTATGGGCAGGCATACTTTACTTTTGATAAAGAGGCGGTGCTGAATATTGAAGCATCAAAAGGAGTGCTGGCTGGAAGAGATTATATAAGACTTGAACCTGGAGCATCGGTAGAAAAGACCGTAAAGATTAAATAGAGCGGACTCTTTTCTTCGTACAATCTAAAGAACACAAAGGGCAGCATCTGCTGCCTTTTTTTATTTTAGCTCCTCTTTATAAGTATGATAGAAACCAGCCTGACCAATATTTTATTTCTTGATGTTGAAACTGTTCCACAGCAGCAAAACTTTAAAGCACTGAGTGATGCGGAAAAAAATTTGTGGGCAAACAAAGCACGATACTTAATTAAAGACAAAGAAACACACGAAAGCATTTACAACCGTGCTGGCATTTATGCCGAGTTCGGAAAAATAATTTGCATAAGCACCGGCTATTTTTCTGATTACAGCAAAACAAAAAAACTTTTCCGCCTTAAATCTTTTTATGGCGATGATGAAAAAAAAATTCTCATAGACTTTGCTTCCCTGCTCAATAAATTTTTTAATAAATCCAATCATTTGCTGTGCGCACATAACGGTAAAGAATTTGACTTCCCTTACCTGAGCAGGCGAATGCTTATTAACGGAATTAAATTGCCCAAAGCATTAAACACATCAGGCAAAAAACCATGGGAGATAAATCATTTAGATACTATGGAGATGTGGCGCTTTGGCGACTACAAAAATTTTACTCCGCTTAACTTAATGGCTCACGTGTTTGGCATACCATCGCCTAAAGATGATATTGATGGTTCTAAAGTATGGCAGGTGTATTGGGAAGAAAAAAATTTACAACGCATTGTTACCTATTGTCAGAAAGACGTGCTTACCATTGCGCAGATAGTTTTAAAAATGAAAGGAGAGGAGTTGCTCTCTGATTCAGAAATAAAAATTATATACTAAAACATCATCATGTTTGAGCAGATAAATAAACATGCAGCGCGATATGTAACCTTTAATACAGAGGAGTTAAAAATTTTCAATTCAATAATGACTCCTAAAAGCGTAAAGAAAAAAACCTTTTTACTGCGCGAAGGTGAGGTGTGCAATTTTGGTGCTTACATAAACAAAGGCTGCATCAGAAATTATTTTATAGACGAAAACGGTTTTGAAGTAATCATTCAATTTGCCATTGAGGACTGGTGGGTAAGTGATATTGCCAGTTTTTACGACCGCAAGCCCGGCAATTTATTTATTGAAACTATTGAAGATTGCGAGTTACTTACATTCACACCACAATCTATGGAGGAGTTGTTTATGAAAGCGCCACGCTTTGAGCGCATGTTCCGGTTGTTGGTGCAAAAAAATCTTTCTGTAATGCAGCGCAGGCTCTTTAAAACAATTGCACAAACAGGCGAAGAAAAATATCTTGATTTCATTGCACGTTATCCAACAATTCCGCAGCGCGTGCCGCAACATTACATCGCATCTTATCTTGGAATATCGCCTGAGTTTTTAAGTAAAATTAGAGCGCGATTGGTAAAAAGGTAAGGATTAGATGGATGATGTTGACGCATATATTGCCAATCTTCAAAATGAAAATCAGAAAAAACTGATTTCATTTTTTCACTCGCGGTTTAAAGATTATCCTAATGTTACCCCTAAAATAAGATTCAGAATTCCTTTTTATTATCAAAGAACCTGGGTGTGCTATATCAATCCTGTTAAACCAAACGGAATTGAAATTTGTTTTATACGTGGCTTTGAATTGAGTAATGAGCAGGGAATTTTGGAGGCTAAAAAAAGAAACATGATTAAAGGCGTACCCTTTTTTGAGATTGAAAAAAGCCGTGTGCGTGCGGTTGAAGAAATATTTATGGAAGCATTAGAATTAGAACGCACGGTAAAGTTTGCAGCAAGAAATATCGGAAAAGGAAAAAAGAAGTAAAAAGTTTTACTCAATAAACGGACGTTTTATATCCTGTCTCTCAACCTTAATACCAAAACCAAAAACAAAAATTTCGTGCAGGTAAATAGAACTTCTGTTAAATCCATACGATGCAATGTATAAATCGTTTGTAGAGGTCTGAAAGAAAAATTTGTAATTCAGGTTTCCTTTATCAGGAATATATTTCAGTTCCGAGTGAACAAATGGACCATATCGCACAGCCTGATTCCACCAATAGTAATCATCAGGATATTTTGAAGGGTAATTGAAATAAATATTTTTTCCAATGTTAAGGTTAAGAAAAGCCCCCGCATTAAAAGGATGTATTTCCCAATGACTGTTTAATTTAATTTTCCAAATGTTATAGGATAACAGCCCGTTTATTGTCCATATTGCGCCAAAGTGCTTGGGTGTATAGCCTGATGTAAAAGTAATTTCAGTATTTTTTATCGGATTAATATAAATACCTCCGCTAAACATACCAAAACCGCCTGCATACATTAATGAGAATCCTTTGGGCTTATACAAACGAGACCAACCCAAGGAGTCTGACTGCGCAAAAATGTTGGTGCTAAAAAGGCACAAACACACAATCAAATTTCTTATCTGTTGCATAAGGATAAACTGTTACAAGCGCATAAATTCTGTTTTGGGGGCTGCTGGTATTTATATAAGTGATGCCATCATTATATAATTCTCCAATACGGTGATTATGGTTATGCCCGTTAGAAGAAAAAATTGTTTTACCTGTATTTTTCAGCAATGATGCGTATGGAATTTCAAGCGCTTTATCAAAGTCAGCATTATCGGGCGGAACATGAGAAACAAAAATGCATCCTTTAAAATATGCTGTATCGATTACCTGTTGCTGCATCCAGTTTAAATCAGGCACTGTTCCGTTAAAAGCAAACTCTCTTGAATTGGTATTGTGCATTACAAATCTTACATCATTCCAGGTAAAAGAATAATCAAGCGGCCCAAAAATTTCGCGGTAAATTTCTTTAGCATTTGCAATACAATCATGATTTCCAATTACAGTTAGTAACGGTACTTTTAATTTTAGTAACTCTTTGTTTATCCACTTAAACTCGCGTCCAATACCAAAATCAGTTATATCCCCAGTAATAATCATTGCGTCCAAATCAAGAATATCGTTCACCTCTTCAACCAAATCTTCAAGGTCGTCATAAAAACGCTGAGTGTCCCCTGTAAATACTATTTTAAGAGTGTCTTTGCGCGGTTTGCCCAACAAGCGTTCAATGTTATAATTTGTTTTAAGTTCTAAATGACCGTCATATACATCGGTTTGATAGGTGTTGTAATCAAATTGATCGCATCCGCTTGAAAAAAACAGTGCAATGCAAAACAAAAAATCAATTATTTTTCTCATTAAAAAATTTCGCAAATAAATTTATCAGCAAAGCAAGAAAAAAGAGATAGTCATTAAAAACTTACTTTTTCTTACAACAGTCATCTAGCTTTTTATAAGCAGCACCTTCAGCTTTTATTTCATCTGCATCAAAGCCACTTTTAGAAATGGCTTCTCTAATTTGTGCAGCGGTAGTTTTTTTTGGATTGTATTGTACGGTAATTGTTTGCTCTTCTACATTCAGTTTAGAAAACTTTACCCCCTTTAAATACTTAACAGAATTATCAATTCTTGGCTTGCAGCTTTCGCATTCTTTACAGTGGTCGCAATAAATTTTAGTACGTATTACAATTGTTTCATTGCCTCCGGCAAACAATACAAAACTTTGAAGCAGTAATAGCGTTGTGATTAAATAATTTCGAATCATGTTTTTAACCTATAATTATTCTACAAATATAGCTCTCCATTTCTTAATCCAGTTTAATGTAGTAACCATCTTCATAAATGTATTTTTGTGGTATAAGTTTTAAATGCCATGATAACAAAAACAATCAACCACATTTACCAAGGCACCACCCCCTATTTTGTAGGAGATGGTTTCAGAGTTTCAAATTATATTCCGGGTGTAAATAATTATGCCGGTAATGAGTTAAGCCCGTTTATATTGCTTGATTATAACGAGCCACACAAGTTTGCCCCTTCACTGCAAAGGCGTGGAGTAGGAGAACATCCGCACCGCGGGTTTGAAACTGTAAGCATTGCTTATGAGGGAGAAGTGGAGCACAGAGATTCAACAGGTGCAGGTGGCATTATTCGTGCCGGTGAAGTGCAATGGATGACAGCAGCAGGTGGCTTAATGCACGAAGAATTTCAATCAGAAAATTTTACACGCAATGGTGGTGTTCAGCATTTTATTCAGCTTTGGGTTAACCTGCCTGCAAAAAATAAAATGGATAAACCGCATTATCAGGCCTTAACGCGCGAAATGATAAAAGAATTTAAGTTAGATGACAATGGAAGCGTTGCAAGAATAATTGCTGGAAATTTTAAAGGTGTAAATGGTGCAGCATCAACTTATACTCCTATTGAAATGTATGATTTAAGATTAAATAAGAATTCTGACATTACTTTTGAAATTCCTTTTAACCATAATGCAATGATGCTTGTTACAAAAGGAGAAGTAACGATTAACAACTCTGAAAAATCTAAACACAAAGATTTTATTTTGTTTAATAATGACGGAGAAACTATTCATCTTAACGCCAATGCCGACAGCATGGTGTTTTTTATTTCTGGCGAACCAATCAATGAATCAATTGCCCGTTACGGTCCGTTTGTAATGAATACCAAAGCAGAAATTATGCAGGCAATGGAAGATGTTAACTCAGGAAAGTTTGGTGTTATTTCTTAATCTGAATTAATGCACGCAATAAAATCAGAAAATAATTTTACTTAAAAATTTAAAAGTCATGGACAGAAAAAAATTTTTAAAAAAAGGATTGCTCGGAACAGGAATGTTTGTGAGCAGTGCAGCGCTTGGCAATGTTATTAAAAACAATATTGATGAATTACACCAACTTGAATCCATAGGTTTTAATCACATACCCAATACAAAATCAAATATTATGGCAAATACAATTTTACATAAGGCTAATACAAGAGGTAATGCCAACCACGGCTGGCTTGACTCTAAACACACTTTCAGTTTTGCAAACTATTATAATCCTGAGCGTATGCACTTTGGCGTATTGCGTGTGCTAAATGACGATACTGTTAGCGCAGGCATGGGTTTTGGCATACACCCGCATGATAATATGGAAATTATTTCTATTCCGCTTGAAGGTGATTTAGAACACAAAGACAGTATGGGAAACACAGCCGTTATTAAACATGGGGATATACAAGTTATGAGTGCCGGAAGCGGAATTACCCACAGCGAATACAACAGAAATAAAGACAAAGAGGTTAAATTTTTGCAAATTTGGTTATTCCCAAATAAAAAAAATGTAACCCCTCGTTATGATCAGATTACCTTAAATGCAGCCGATAGAAAAAATAAACTGCAACAAATACTTTCGCCCAATACAAGTGATGATGGGGTGTGGATACACCAGGATGCATGGTTTAATATGGGCAGGTTTGACGAAAATGTAAAAACTAATTACACCTTTAATAAAAAGGGAAATGGCGTATATGCATTTGTCTTGAAAGGAAATTTTAAAGTAACCGATACCGAGTTAAATGAACGCGATGGAATGGGAATTTGGAATACAGATGCCGTTGAAATGACATCACTCAGTAATGATGCTGAAATACTTTTAATGGAAGTGCCAATGATGGTTTAATAATTTGAATGTTCAATAGTAAAAATCAATTAAAACAATTCAACACAAATATTATGTCAAAAATTAAATGGTCGTTAGACCCTACGCACAGCGAAGTGTAGTTTAAAATAAAGCACTTAATGATTACCAATGTTACTGGCAGCTTTGCCAAATACCAAGTTACAGCCGAAACAGATAACGAAGATTTTATGAGTGCAGATATTTCTTTTATTGCTGATGTAAACTCCGTTACCACCAACAATGAGCAAAGAGATGGTCATTTAAAAGGTGCTGATTTTTTTGATACAGAAAAATTTCCGCAGATAAAATTTAAAGCCACCAAATACGAAGATATTGACCACGATGGGAGCTACGAACTGTATGGCGACCTTACTATAAAAGACATTACCAAAAGCATAAAATTAGATGTAGAATTTGGCGGGTTGATGAAAGACCCATGGGGGAATGTTAAAGCAGGTTTTACCATAAACGGAAAAATAAACCGTAAAGATTGGGGACTAAACTGGAACGCACCATTGGAAACGGGAGGAGTACTGGTAAGCGAAGAGGTAAGAATAAGTTGTGAAATACAATTAGTAAAACAAGGATAAATAATTAAACGATCAAAAACAAAATGCTAAAGGTTATAAACTCTTTAGCGTTTTGTTTTTTATTTCTCTTGCTACTCCCACTTAAAAGTTTTCGTTGCTACGGTATAAACAATCACCGTCCACAATGCTATAATTCCTAATTGCGGAAGTATCTGGTATATTTTTAATCCTTCAAATGCAACTTTACGCATGGCATCGTTCAAATAGGTAAGCGGAAGAATTTTGCAAATGGGTTGAAGCCATGCCGGAAATGCCTCCACACTAAAAAATGTACCCGATAATAAAAACTGTGGCAGTGTAATAATATTTGCCAATGGCGGTATGGTACTTTCGCTTTTTGCAAGCCCGGAAATAATAAATCCAAATCCCATGAACAGCACTAAACCAATAGCGGAAAGCAACAGCATGGTTAAAAAAGTTTCTAATCCGTTTATAAGTGTAAAGCCAAATGCAAAATGACCAATACCAATAATGAACATTGCTCCTAAAATTGCAAACGACATTCGGCTTATTGCTTCACCCAATACAATGTAAATACGTTTAACAGGTGTTGCAAAAAACCGTTTTATAACAAGCGTTTGCCGTAAACTAAAAAAAACAAATGCAGTTCCAAACACACCTGACGATAACAGAGAAAAACCTAACTGCCCAGGCAAAATAAAATCAATGCTTTTGTATGCTCTTCCGGGGATCTCTTGTGTACGTACTTCCGTAATTTTATTTTTTACTTCGGCATTAATCAGGTTCAGCTGGTTAGAAACATTTTGCATTATCCTGAAAATTAAATCGCCATTTTGAGGAGATGCTGTTGATGTTTTTACATCAACATTGTATGCGGTTAAACTGCCTATTGGATTTTTAGCAATGGTAAGAATGCCATCATAAGAGCCCTTGCTCAGTTCTTTCATTTGAACAGAATCGGATTCGTAATGAAATCGAAGTGTAGGTACTTTTTGAATGCTCTCAAAAAAAATATTGTTACGATCGCATTTACTGCTCACACCCACATCTACTCTTGCACCACCACCACCCAGAAACCCAAACACCAAAATAAAAATTAAAGGAAACGCCAGCGTAAATACCACAGCCGATGGGCTTCGCATAATGGAACGAAAACTTGCTTTGGCAATAGCCAGCATTGCTTTTGTTTGAGAATATTTTTTCATTTTAAATTCTTGTCTAATTATTATCGCGCCATTCAATTCCTGTAAGATTCAAAAACACATCCTCAAGGTTTGCCTTTTTTACTTCTTTCTTCCTTTCAAAACCCGATGCTACTAATTTATCTATAAGACTGTCGGGTGTATCTATGGCAACAATTTTTCCTGATTCAATAATGGCAACTCTGTCGCAAAGTTGTTCGGCCTCATCCATGTAATGTGTAGTAATAACAACTGTAGTTCCTTTGCTGCGAATTTCCTTTATCAGCTCCCAAAGATTTCTGCGAGCTTGTGGATCTAAGCCTGTAGTTGGCTCATCTAAAAAAATAATTTTGGGGTCATTAATTAATGTAGTTGCAATACTAAAGCGTTGTTTTTGTCCGCCACTTAGTTCTTTAAATTTTGCTTTTGCCTTATCAGCAAGCCCAACACTTTTTAAAACCTCAAGCGGGTTAACTTCCTTGTTATAGAGGCCTGCAAACAAATCAATCAATTCGGTAAGTGTAAGGCTTGGGTAATAACCGGCAGCCTGCAACTGCACGCCAATTATTTTTTTTATGTCGTTGGCATGCGTTTCAATGTTCATGCTGTCAACCAGCACCTCACCCGAAGTTTTTTCGCGCAGGGTTTCAATAATTTCAAGTGTAGTGGTTTTGCCTGCGCCATTTGGTCCGAGCAAACCAAAAATTTCCTTTTCGTTTACTTCAAAACTGATGCCCTTAACGGCTTCAACAGATTCGTATTTTTTAAGAAGATTTTTTACTGATATAACTGACATGGCGCAAACGTATGAATTAGTTACGGTGAAATTTTTGCCGGAGAGAATTTAATTGGCTAAGTTTTTAAACACAGATTAAAAGATTTTTAAAAGAACAATTATTGCTTCGCTTAATGATTTCCACAGATTCACAGATTTATTCATTTGTAGGAGTTTAATCTGTGAATCTGTGGCTTAATTTTTTAATCCATCCTAATCCTATACGCCACTCCGGCTTTCAAAAAATAACCATTGGCCTTTTCATCATTCAAATATTCTGTTTTGCTATCAGTTCTTTTTCCGGTTCTAATTCTTCGCAAAACCGAATGACCATATTCAACAGTTAAAACAATTTTTTTTGTTGCATATACATCTGCAAAAAGTTTTATGTAGTTATCATCAACTCTATAAAAAAACTCGTCTTCAATTCTGTATGAAGCTATGCTCCCTTTAAATGCTATGCCGGTGTGAAGTCGTGAATGAAGTTTATACTCTGCATTCATATTACTTGGCAATACACCAAATACATTTAGTTTTTTATTTACGCGCCAGTCTAACCCTAAAAGTGGTGTAACATACAATCCGTAAAACTCAGTATTTAGATATACACCAAATTTAAATTTTATTGATTCTTTTTTCCAAAAGGTGTTAAGCAGTACGCCACCATATTGATAAATATTTTTCGTTCCATCCTTGTCTTCATTCTTATTCATTCTTCCAATAAATCCGGCTGAAGTTTTCCAGTGGGTGTTCTTCCACTGATGTATAAAAAATATAGGAATTCCAATGCTCGTATATCTCGTACTTCCTCTGTTTGTTTTTAGCTGATACCTGTGGCTATCAACAAAAGGGTTGAGACTGATGAGATTGTTTGAATCAAGTTTTAGAGGCAGTGTAGAATTGATGGAAAAAGAATTGCTGTAAAAAGAATTATCATCACTGCTAAAAAAATTGGTTGGGCGCGATTTGTACAACGAGAAATTTACAACATCAATAAATGGTTGTGCATTTGCTTTGATACAACAAATAAAAAGAGATATAATAATTACCCTTAGTAAAACAGATTGGAAAATCTGTATGTATTTTAAATACATTTTATTATTAACTGCTCTATTAGAATTTGTATGAACTTATTTATGAAAACATAAGAAGCCTACCACTTCCACTTTTTCTTTTTTGGCTTATTCTTTTCCTGCATTTTGTTTTTCTGGCTGCCGTGCCTTGTTTTATCGCTGCGTTTAAACGGGTCAACAATCCTGTTCTCATCATACAGCATAAAATCAATTTGCTTTTTTACAAGGTCGGTGCTTTTAACAGCAACGGTAACCTTATCGCCTAACTGAAATTTTTTCTTTTTACGCTGCCCAACAATGCAATAATTTTTTTCGTCAAGCATATAAAAATCATCCTGCAAATCGCGCATACGAATTAAGCCTTCGCACTTGCTGTCTTCTAACTCAATATACATTCCCCATTCTGTTACACCTGAAATTACGCCTTCAAATATTTCATTCTTGCGTGCTTGTATAAACTGTACTTGCTTGTACTTAACGGAGGCGCGCTCGGCATCTGCAGCCTGTATTTCCATGTCGGTGCTGTGCTTGCATTTTTTTTCATACACTTCTTTATGCGCATTTTTTCCTCTGTTTAAATAATGTTCAAGCAATCGGTGCACCATCACATCAGGATATCTGCGTATGGGCGAAGTAAAATGAGTGTAGTAATCAAAAGCCAATCCGTAATGCCCAATATTGTTGGTGCTGTAAATTGCTTTTGCCATGCTGCGGATGGCAAGCTGCTCAATCATGTTCTGTTCGCTTTTTCCCCTAACATCCTCCAACAATTTATTTAACGAGTGTGCAATTTCTTTGGGCGATGATGTTTTAACACGGTAACCAAACCTGCCCGCAAATGCAGCAAAGTTGGTGAGTTTATCTTCAACCGGCACATCGTGTATGCGATAAACAAACGTAAGTTCAGAGTTTTGAGTTTGGTGTTCAGAGCTAGTAGGCTTCTTTCCCTTTTCTTGAGAAGTGTACTGATTTTTAGTTTGCTTTTGAGGTTTTGCTTTTCCACTTGATATTTCCTCATCTGCACTTTTCAATTTTGACTTTTGACTTTCTTCTCTTCCATACTTTCCTATCCTCTCCGCCACTTTTCTATTCGCAAGCAACATAAATTCTTCAATCAGTTTATTAGAATCTTTTGCTTCTTTTACATAAACACCTACAGGGTTTCCGTCCTTATCTAATTTGAATTTTACTTCCGATTTTTCAAAACTCACTGCGCCTTGTGTCATACGGTGTTTGCGCAAAATTTTTGCAAGGCGGTCGAACAATAAAATTTCGTCCTGCAAATCTCCTTTACCTGTTTCAATTATTTCCTGAGCTTCTTCGTAAGTAAATCTCCTTTGCGAATGAATAACCGTTCTTCCAAACCATTCGCTCAACACTTCTGCTTTGTCGTTTATTTCAAAAACGGCACTGTAGCAAAGTTTGTCTTCGTGCGGGCGAAGCGAACACACGTGGTTAGATAATTTTTCGGGCAGCATAGGTATTACACGGTCAACCAAATAAACGGAAGTAGCTCGGTTAAACGCTTCCTTTTCCATTTCGCTGTCTTCTTTTAAATAGTGCGACACATCAGCAATGTGTACGCCTATTTCAAAATTTCCGTTAGCAAGTTTTTTAATTGAAAGTGCATCATCAAAATCTTTTGCGTCAACAGGGTCTATTGTAAATGTTGTGGTTTTGCGGAAGTCTTTGCGCTTTTTTATTTCAGCCGCAGAAATTTCATAAGGAATATTATCTGCTTCTTTTTCTACTGCTTCGGGAAAACGTGTTGGAAATCCGTATTCAACCAATATAGCATTCATCTCTACATTGTTATCGCCAGGTTTGCCAAGCACTTCAATAATTTCTCCTGTAGGGTTTTTATTGTCGCGTGTCCAATTTGTAATTCTTGCAATGGCTTTTACACCCTCCGTAGCGCCATTCAAAAATTTTGCAGGAATAAAAATGTCAACATGCATTTTGTTATCGTCAGGTAAAAGAAAAGCATAGCGGTCTGTAATTTGAACGATGCCTACAAAGTCTGTTTTATTTCTCCTTACAATTTCTACCACTTCGCCCTCCGTTTGTTTGCCAGGGCGCGTTGCATATAAACTTACACGAACGCTGTCTCCATTAATTGCATTCATAGTATCGGATGCTGCTATGTAAATATCATCAGCCTGCCCATCCACACTCACATAAGCATTACCGCTCTTTACAAATTCTATTTCTCCTTCTACAATATTGGTTACAGGCAGGGCTTTAAATTTATACTTATCGGTGCTAATTATTTTTTCTTCTTTAATGAGTTCATCGCATAATTGCTCAATGGTTTTGTGCAATATTCTGCCGTCATCCGATTTTAAAATTGTTACAGCGATTGAATCTGGCAATAAGAATTCAACACGTTTGCTCAGTTGTTTTAAATTAAATATTTTGTAAGGATGTTCGTTAAGCGCTTTGGGTATGAGGTTTTTTATTTGCTCCACCTCCTGAGCAGAAAAGTTGTTTGTGTTTGTCATTTTAAAATTTAAATTTTAAGAAAAGAATGCTTTGATAAGCATTTTTATTTTTTGATAAAGTAAAGTAAGTGCGATAAATTAAAAGTTAAGGTTAATTGAAAAGTATGAACAGGCAAGGCTATACAAACTCGGATAATTTTTTTACCAGGTCAGGAGCATACATAAAACCATTATACCGCCATAAAAGGTTTCCGTTCTTAAAAAGCATAAGCACAGGCACGCCCATAATAGTGTACTCTTCACGTAATTCGCTGTGCATATCAATATCAATTTTACGAATAGAGATTTTTCCTTCCATTATTCTGCTAATGTCATCTAAAATGGGTTCAAGCCATTTGCAAGGCTCGCACCATGTGGCATAAAAATCAATAAGAACCGGGGTTGATGAATTGATAGCTTCTTTAAAAGATGTCATGATAAAAGGACATTGAAAAATGAAACGCTTCTTTTTTAAACTGCGCCAAAGATAAAATATTTAGAAGTATACGAAATACTGAATATGGCTTTTGTGTATTCTTGCTTGTAAATAAAAAGTAATGGTTAAAAATTTTATACTGACTTGTTTTTTTTATTGCGTGCTAATAGGCTGCAACTCAAAAAAGGAAAACTCAAAACAAAAACCCATAGTTGGCTTTTTAGATTTTGTTGAAGATGCAACACTTGCTCAAGCAAAACAAGGTTTTTTTGATGCACTTACAAAAAGCGGCTATTCAGAAAAGGATTCAACTATTGAAATTATCTACCAGAATGCCCAAGGCGACCAGCCTACATTATTGCAGGCATGTGATTTATTGATTTCAAAAAAAGTTGATTTGATTGCTGCCAACACAACTCTTGCAACAATAACATCGGTGCAGCGCTCAAAAGATCTACCTTCCGGCAAGGTAGGAATTCCAGTGTGCATGATGGTGGCCCCACGGCCTGATATTGCCGGGCTAACAGATAAGAACGGCAATGCTCCGAAAAATCTTTTTGGCGTTTATGAGACATTGGAATATATAGACACATCCATTGCATTGATAAAACAACTGAAGCCCGGTGCAAAAATCATTGGCACAATTTATAACCAAAGTGAACCACAATCACGCGATGCCTTTAATCAGTTAGAAAAAAATTGCAAGCGGTTAGGATTGCAATTGGTTTCTGTTCCGGTAAATAATTCAAGTGAGAGCCAGCTAGCCACACAATCTCTGCTTACAAAAAAACCTGATGTTTTTTTTGCATTGCCCGACAATGTAATCTTTGCATCATTTGAAACTATTTTAAAAAGTTGTAATGAATCAAAGGTTCCTATATTTACGAGCGAAGCAGGTTTAGTTTCACGCGGTGCAGTTGCATCTTATGGTGCCGATTTTTATTTATGGGGGTACCAGGCAGGTGAACAAGCGGGATTATTCTTAAGAGAAAAAACACTTGCAAACTTAAAACCCGAAATAGTTAAAGTACGCAAACGCGTGTTGAACAAAACTGCTGCAAATATCTTCGGAATTGTTGCTGATAGTACATTTACATTGGTTAACTGAATAGACGCTTGGATTTTTACACTTCCGCCATCATTCAATCATTTGCGTTTGCAGGAATGTGTTTGGGAATTTTTCTCACACTAAAGATTTTTAACATCCCTGATATAACCACCGATGGCAGTTTTACTTTAGGCGGAGCCGTAACAGCCGTAATGCTCATCAATAATTACAATCCTCTTATCACATTACTTGTTGTTTTACTTGCCGGTGCTTTTGCCGGAATAATAACAGGGATTATTCATGCCAAACTAAAAGTAAACGCATTGCTTGCAGGTATTTTAACCATGACGGCATTGTACTCTGTTAACCTGATGATAATGGGAAGGTCTAATATTCCTTTGGTAGATGCGCAAAATATTTTCTCTTTTTTTTCTGCAGACTCAAATTCGCAAACAGAAGGAATGGTACTGATGTTTTTTGTTTTGTTTCTACTTTTATTAATGGGTTGGCTGTTACATACAGATTTTGGAATTGCCATGCGAACAACCGGTAATAATGAAATGATGGCAAGAGCAGTGGGCATTAATACTTCTGCAATGAAAGTGTACGGACTTGCTTTAGCAAATGCGCTAACAGCATTAAGTGGTTACATGATGGTGCAATACCAGGGATTTGTGGATATTAATATGGGAATAGGAATAGTAATTTCGGGATTAGGTTCTGTAATGATAGGTGAAGCGCTTTTGAAAATTTTAAGAAAAGATAATTTGTGGTTGCAAATAATTTTTGTGGTTATAGGTGCAATCGCTTTTAGGTTGGTATTAGCGTATGCATTATCGGCCGGACTCAGCCCTAATTATTTAAAATTAGTTACGGCAAGCATTGTGTTGTTTATAGTTTCTGTTTCATGGTTTTTAAAAAGAAGAAGCGATGATAGAAATTAAAGAAGCATCTAAAATTTTTCATCCTGATACTGCGCAACAGACTATTGCACTCAATAACATTAATCTTAAAATTAACAAAGGAGAATTTTTAGTGTTGGTTGGGAGTAACGGCTCCGGAAAATCAACTTTGTTAAATGCTATTGCAGGAGTAACATCACTAACAAAAGGTAAAATAATTTTTGATGGCAGTGATGTAACTTCCTTACAAGATTTTGAACGCAGCAAATGGGTCGCAAAAATTTTTCAGAATCCGTTGGCAGGCACTGCACCCGATTTAACTGTGCTTGATAATTTTAGAATGGCTGCTTTGCGAACAAAAAATAAAAGTTTGCGAACAGGTATATCAAATAAATTTATTGAGTCTGTACAGGAAAAAATAAATGTGTTGAGTTTAGGATTAGAAAATAAAGTTTATAATAAAATGGGCTCTCTATCTGGCGGTCAGCGGCAGGCATTAACATTGTTGATGGCGGTGATGGATAATTGCAAAGTACTTTTAATGGATGAACCTACAGCATCGCTTGACCCGCGAAGTGCAGAAACCGTAATGAGCATTGCACAAAAACTGATTAGCAAAAATAATCTTACTGCTATATTGGTTACGCATAATATGAAAGATGCGATCCATTATGGAAACAGAATCATACAAATGAAGGAAGGAAAAATTCTGCGTGACCTAAAGAAGGAAGAGAAATTCAATCTTATTTTAAATGAATTATATGAGTGGTTTTAATGTATCCAATAAAGCCATCTCCATAAAAAGCCCGGAGCAAATATTTACTCCGGGTAATAAACTAATAACTGTAAAAAGGGACTTTCTTAATTAATATTTTTAAAAATTAATTTACTCTCCATACGGGGTTTCTTCCCATAAACAAAGAGGTTCTGCTTTTCGTTCTATCCTGATCTTTGTCTTTATAAACCTCGTTCCAGTAATCGGTAAGTTGCCTGTTTGTTATTTCATCGTAATTAATTTCTCCCTTAACATTATGTTCCCAGCAAAACAACAGATTCTTGTACAACTGGTTAAGATATCTAAGATTTTTAGCAGCAGTATTACCTAACTGCCCCTTACCGTGCAATCCTTTAATATAAAACTTGAATTTTTTAAATAATGTAGGTTTTACTTCCTTATCAGGTTCAAGTAAAACCTGTCCGTCATTGTCTACTATTATGTCGTAGTCTTTATCATAGTTTGATGTTTGGGCTATCAGGTCGCTTAGCTCACTGAGAGTGGGTGTGTAGAAGAGATTCATGGCGATTTTGTTTTAAAGTGTATTATTGATTGATTATTGGTTTTTGTCTTTTTCAGGAGAGGCGTTGCTTTTAATTTCTCTTTCTTCAGCGCTTGTTGTTACCATATCTCCGTTACTATTAATACAATCTCCATCCTTCAACTTAAACATCTTCTCTTTATTTTTAAGTACCGATCCATCACGCTTTACTGTTAACCCATTATCAAGAATAACATCTTTTGTAATTACCTTGTTTTCCTGCACCACAACTAAACGATTGCCTTTTAGCATTCCACAGAACATCACACCAGGCTTTGTCATATTAGAATAATCCTTAGGAGATTCTTGTGCAAACGAACCTGTAAAGATTACACAACTCAAAATTAATATGGCAATTCTACCTTTCATATAGCCTGATGTTATTTTTACATTACCATTACAGCACAAAAGTGTAATGGCTGAGATCTTAAATCATTACATTACTTTCACTTTCATTTGTAATATTTACACCTCCAAAACATCTTATACTTTATTGAGTTGAATTTGAGTTAGCTACATTAGCCAACAAATTTTTTTATGACACACTTACTGTGGCAACAGCAAATAGAAGAGGGCATCTCCAAAATTAACTTCAACAAAACGCCCAACGACCTCTACGATCCCATAAGATATTCACTGGGTCTAGTTGGTAAACGACTAAGGCCATTGCTCGTTTTTTGTGGTTGCGATTTATTTAACGGGAATACTCAAGAGATTGTAAATGCGGCAGCCGGTATTGAGGTGTTTCACAATTTTACTCTGTTGCACGATGATATTATGGACAACGCCCCAGTGCGCAGAGGTATGCCCACCGTGCACACTAAGTGGAACAGCAATGTTGCAATACTTGCGGGCGATACCATGTTTGTAAAAGCATTTGAGTTGATGATGATGGTACCGGAAAAATATATGAAAGCGATACTTGATTTATTTTGCAAAACCGCCACTGAAGTTTGCGAAGGACAGCAACTTGATATGGATTTTGAAAAGCAAAACCACGTTACCATTGAGGAATATATTCAAATGATAACATTAAAAACATCGGTGCTTTTGGCTTGCAGTTTAAAAACAGGCGCATTGGTTGCCGGTGCTAACGCAGATGATACTGAACACATTTATGAGTTTGGAAAAAATGTGGGCATTGCTTTTCAAATACAGGACGATTTGTTGGATGCTTACGGCAATACAGAAAAATTTGGGAAACAGGTTGGTGGCGATATTATTTCCAACAAAAAAACCATCCTTTATTTAGAAGCATTGCAGTTGGCAAATGCTGAACAGAGAAAACAACTACAAGAAATTTATGATGGCGTAATAAAATTAAATGATGCCGAAAAAGTGGAAACCGTAAAAACAATTTTTAATGTGTTAGGCATTCAACGGCATGTTAAAGTATTAATGGATAAGTATTACAACAACGCTGTGTCTCATCTGGATTTGACAACTGCTTCCACACAGAAAAAAGAAAGTCTCATAGCTTTTTGCAATCAGTTAATGCAAAGAGAAAATTGATGCTACTCAGCTTTTAGCAGGTAATAATTCTTTTTGCCTTTTTGCACCAAAATAAATTTATTGTTGAGTAAGTTTAAACTGTTTGCAATTGCATTTGCATCAGCAATTTTTTCTTTGTTAATAGAAACGCCTCCCGCCTGAATCATTTTGCGTGCTTCACCTTTTGAAGAAAAAATACTTGTTGCAGTTGCTATTAAATCCAAAAGCGGAATTCCGTTTTCTAATTCATTATGCTTAACGGCATAAGCATTTTTATCTAAACTCAAAAATACCGACTCTAAATCATCATTGCTCATTCGCTTCATGTCATCAATGCTGCCGTTAAAAAATATTTCAGAAATCTCAACTGCCTTTTCATAATCAGTAAGCGAATGAACACGTGTAGTAATGTCTTTTGCAAGCGTCTTTTGTAAAATGCGTGTGTGTGGTGCGGCTTTATGTTCCTGTTCAAGTGCTTCCACTTCTTCTTTTGTAAGCATGGTAAAAATGCGTATGTAATTTTTTACATCGGCATCACTTGCATTTAACCAAAACTGGTAAAAAGCATAAGGCGATGTTCGTTTTGCATCAAGCCAAATGTTACCGCCTTCGGTTTTGCCAAACTTGGTTCCATCAGCTTTTTTTATCAATTGCGTAGTTAACGCAAATGCTTCACCGGAAGCTTTTCTCCTGATTAGTTCAGTACCAGTAACAATATTTCCCCATTGGTCGCTGCCGCCCATCTGCAATTTAATTCCATGATTTTTCCACAGGTAATAAAAATCGTAACCCTGCACTAACTGGTATGAAAACTCGGTAAACGACATTCCGTTTTCCAACCGATTTTTTACACTGTCTTTTGCCAGCATATAATTTACAGAAATATGTTTACCTACATCGCGAATAAATTCAAGGAAAGTAAAATTCTTAAACCAATCATAGTTATTTACAATTTGTGCAGAGTTGTTGCCGCAATTAAAATCAAGAAATTTTTCTAATTGCTTTTTTTGACACGTTAAATTGTGGTGTAATAAATCTTCGCTTAACAAATTTCTTTCTAATGATTTGCCCGATGGATCACCCACCATACCGGTAGCTCCACCAACCAATGCAATTGGCTTATGTCCGCATTGCTGAAAACGCAGCAGCGTCATTACCTGTACCAGGTTGCCTACACCTAATGAATCAGCAGTTGGGTCAAATCCAATATAGCCGCTAACCATTTCTTTATTCAGCAACTCTTCGGTGCCGGGCATCATATCATGCAAAATATTGCGCCAGCGCAGTTCTTCAACAAAGTTCATATCTGTAAAATGAAGGGGTGAAAATAAGAAAGAAGGAGAATGGTTACCGAAGAACAAACGTCCTGTAACTATCCAGCTTTATTAAAATAAAAAGCAAAATAGTAAACGACCAAAGCGATGAACCGCCATAACTGAAAAATGGAAGCGGTATGCCTATTACAGGCATTAACCCTATAGTCATGCCAATGTTAACCATAAAGTGAAAGAAAATAATGGAGGCCACCCCATATGCATATATACGGGCGAAGTTTGACTTCTGCCTTTCAGCAATTATTAAAATGCGAAACAGCAGTGATAGAAATAAAAGTATTACCACTGCCGATCCTATAAAGCCCCACTCTTCGCCAACGGTGCAAAAAATAAAATCTGTGCTTTGTTCGGGTACAAAATCAAATTTTGTTTGAGTGCCTTGTAAATAGCCCTTACCGCTGAAGCCACCGCTGCCTATAGCTATTAAACTTTGGTTCAGATTGTAGCCCGCTCCTTTTAAATCGGTTTCTTTTCCAAGCAAAACATCAATGCGTTTTTTCTGATGCTTTTCAAGCACGTTGTGAAATACATAATCAACACTGAACACTACCCCAACGGACAAGATTAAAATACCGGCAATGGGCAACACTAAAGTTTTGTTGCGGAATAATAAAAGTATAACAACAGCAATAATGCTCAATGCTATTATCAAAGTCATTTTAGGGAGAACAAGCGAAAGAATAAATAATGCAACAGCAAGTACGCCAAGCAATAACAATCCACCCGACAACCCTTCGCGATATAGAACTAAGACGAACGATGAAAATACCAATGCAACTCCCGTTTCGTTTTCTAATAAAATCAACAACATTGGAATTACAATCATGGCAACACAGGTAATTTTTGTTCTTGTTTCGCTAAACCTTATTCCCATCGTGCTTAAATATTTTGCCAATGCAAGAGCTGTTGCGAACTTTGCAAATTCAGCAGGCTGTATGCCAAAGCTTCCAAACCTAAACCACGATTTGCTTCCCGCAACCTCATGACCCAAAAACAACACAGCAATTAAACTAATAATGCTTACACCGTAAACCACATAAGCAAATGCATCAAAAAATTTTCCGTCAATAACCAATACAAAAACAATAAGCACCAAGGCAGTGAGTATCCACATCAATTGCCGCCCATAGTTTTGTGTTACGTCAAAAATATTGTCATGTTGTTGGTTAAAAACAGCGGCATAAATATTCAGCCATCCTGCAATAACCATTACAAAATAGAGCAACACTGTAATCCAGTCTATATTTTGAAATATGCTACGCTGCCGCCTCATGGTTTTACCTTTCTATTGTATGATGATTTCCCAAAAGAAGTATTTACTTGCACTACCAACAAACTATCTTTTTTTGCAATGGCAGCCGTGTCCGTTTTTTGTTGCTGCAACTGCAAACTGCGGTAATAATAATCGGGCAACAGATTTCCTTCCATCATTCTTTTTTCTACATCAGGTCTTTTAATGGTATCTAACAAATACTTCTCCATCATTAAGCTTGCAATGGGAACTGCCCATGTTGCGCCAAAACCCGAATTCTCTACCATTACTGCAATAACAATTTTAGGATTTTCTCTTGGCGCAAAGCACACAAACAAACTGTGGTCTTTGCCATGCGGGTTTTCGGCAGTGCCTGTTTTTCCACAAACTACAATACTATCTTTTATCAAACTTGCGTTGCGGGCAGTGCCTGCTTCCACTACTCTTTGCATACCATCAATTACTACATTAAATGTTTGTGGCTTTACCAAACAGAAATGTTTTTCAAGCAAATTGCGTGTATCGTTTTTCCGTTCTCCAATTTTTTTGACAACGTGTGGCGTATAATAAAAACCCTTGTTGGCAATAATGCAGGTAATGTTTGCCATTTGGAGGGGTGTAATTCCCAATTCACCCTGCCCTATTCCAAGCGAATAAATAGTTGATGCCTTCCATCTGCCTTTGCCGTAAATTTTATCGTAAAACTCAACAGATGGCACTAATCCTTTTAATTCATGTGGCATATCAACGCCAATTTTTACGCCAATGCCAAAACTATTTACATACTTGCGCCAGGTGCGATAACCATTTTCACTGCTGCCGTACTTGTTGCTCTCAACAAATGACCTAAACACATTACAGAAATATGGATTGCAGGAATACTGAATGCTTCCTTCCAATGCAATAGGCGGATGGGGATGGCACTTTACCGATTTGCTGCCAACCGTAAAAACATGAGCATAGCTTGTGCCTGGAGAAATAATATTTTCTTCCAAAGCACTTAACGCCCCCGTTAGTTTAAAAGTTGACCCTGGAGGATAATATGCCTGCATAGCTCTGTTAAACAATGGCTTTAGGGTATCCTTTAAAAGTGTTACATAATTTTTTGAACGCACACGACCTACTAACAAATTGGGATCATAAGTTGGGCCGTTAACCATTGCCAGTATTTCACCTGTTGATGGTTCAATAGCAACCACACTTCCCAATTTGTTTTGCATGAGTTGCTCAGCATACAGTTGAAGTTCGGCATCAAGCGTAAGTGATAAGTTTTCACCGGCTACAGAAATGGTGTCATACCTTCCCTCTTCAAACTTACCTTTTTCGCGGTTAAATACATCAACCAATGCATAACGCACACCACGCCTTCCGCGCAACTCTTTTTCATAACTCTGTTCTACTCCACTTATGCCAATGTAATCGCCCATTTGGTAATACTGATTGCGCTCAACAACTTTTTCATCAACCTCACCCAAATAACCAAGCAGGTGGGCTGCAATGGCATCGGGGTATTTGCGTATGGTACGCGGCTGGCAATAAAAGCCGTTGAACTTATACAGCTTTTCCTGAAACGAAGCATAGGTTTGTGCTGATAGTTGTTTTTCAAAAATGGAGGCTTTGTAAGGAGAATAAATTTTCGCTTTTTGGAATTTTTTGCTGAAATCTTCAATAGTGATTCCTATCAGTTTACAAAAATCGGTAGTGTCAATATTTTTTACATCCTTAGGTACAATCATTAAATCGTAAACCGCTTCGTTATACACCATAAGCTTTCCGTTGCGGTCGTATATCAACCCGCGCGATGGGTAATCGGTGATTCTGCGCAGCACATTGGAGTTGGCAGAAATTTTATAACGATCCTCTACAACCTGCAAGAAAAACAAACGCGCCAGATAAATTACAGCTACAATTGAGAAGAGTGCAAAAAAAACAATGCGGTGCCCACCCTGTATAAACTTCATTTCTATTTGCTGGTTTTGGTGCTGCCAAATAAAAACTGGCTAATGAAAATAATGATGATGGTAACAATGGATGAAAGAAATGCACGGGTTAATGTAGAGAAGAATTCGCTGAAGCGAAACACCTCTACAAAAAACAAAACAATATGATGGCTCAATACCATTACAACGCAATAAATTATAAACCATTGTAAACCCATTTGTTTGATGGTGGGCGATGAATCGGCTTCGTACCCTTCGCGAGGCGATAGCGCACGCAAAATACCGGGGCGGGCAAAGCCGGCAAAAACAGTTGCCGCTGCATGTAAGCCTAAAGTGTTTGAAAAAACATCAACCGTTAAGCCCAGCGCAAAAGATAAAATTAGCAGCAATGTTTTAGGAGTGCGCACGGGCAATAGCATAACAAACAAAACATAAATGTACGGATTGATGTAACCGCCAAGCCTGATGTTGTTAAGCAACACCACCTGCACCAGCACAAGAATAATGAACCTGAAAAAAATTCTTAATACTTCAATTCCCATCCTGCTTTGCCTCTAATTGTTTTTGCTCTTCTTTTAATAAATCCTTTACCACATATACATGCGTGAGGCTGTAAAAATCAGTAGAGAGCCTTACAGTGATGGTATAAAAATTATCGCCCGGTTTTATTTCTGAACTTTTTACAGTGCCAAGAAAAATATTTTCGGGATAGACGTTGCTGAACGATGTTGTTACTAAAGTATCGCCTGTTTTAAAAACCACGTGCTTGGGTATGTCTTTAAGTGTGGCTGTGGTTGGGTTATTGTTATCTTCCCAAACTAATGAACCAAAGTAGTTGCTGTTTTTAAACCGTGCGCTTACCTTGCTTTTGATATGTAGAAAAGAAATAACGGTAGAAAAATTTGGTGATACATCTTTAACTATTCCAACAATACCTTTATCGGTTACCACACCCATTTCGGGAGCAATGCCGGCATTGTAACCTCTGTCGAGCGTAAGGTAGTTGTTACGTTTGTTTACCGTGCCATTTATTACACGCGCATTTACAAAAACATATTGTTGGTTAAACAGGGTATCTTTTATTAATGAGGATTTTGTTGTTGTGTCAATTTTGTTGGAAGGCAGCATCATACGCAACTTTACATTTTCGGTAGCAAGCCACTCATTATTTTCTTTAAGGTACAAATACTGTGTTACCGAATTAACGGCTGAATAAATAGTGGCACTTATTTTATTTGCAGAATTAAGAAAAGAAGCATTGTGGTATTTATTATTTTCTACCATTAAAAAAACACTTAAGCCTTCTAATATCAGAAACAGCAACAAAAAATTGTTACGCCATAAAAACAGAAAAAGATTACGCATGAAAACTACAGAGGTGCCTTGAAGCAAATTTGCGTAATAAGAAATGCTTACACAGCAGTTTTGATAAAAGTTTTAAACGGAATTATTAAAGGGTAAAGAAAAAATTTAATCTGGTTTATCGCCACCCGCCCCTGCAAAGCCCGTTTCTCTTCAGCAACTTACTATTTCTTCTGCTAAATTTTTTTTTGTCATGAGGCTTTCCTTTACGCAACTCTCCAGGATTATAAATAAGTAAAAACCCAAAAGTGGTAAAACTGTCGTTCACATCGGGGTTACCTCTTGGGCGCCCGGGTGGAGGGGTAAATCCCTCTAACCTTCTGTTTGATAATTGCACTGCCAAATCACCATTAAGTGTAGCGGCAAGTTCATCCATATCAGGATATGATTTACTTACATCATCTAAATAATCAGTACGGGTGATGTGATAAGTATAATCGAACCTCAACCTCCAGTTACGATGTAATTGAAAATAAATACCAATTCCCAAGGGGAAATCAATTTGAGTAAGCTTGTAAGGTTTGGGGTGTTCCCCTCCTATAATAAACTGCCCCTCGGTGCCAAGCGGCCTGAGATCATACCATTGTCCATTCAATTTTGCTTGAGGGTTAAAATGAAATACTCCAACGCCAGCAAATACAAACGGGTTAAGGTATTGTTTTCTATAAACGCTCAATAAGTGATACTCTACCTGTACCGATAATTCATGAATTCTTGAACGGAAACTCTGATTTCGTTTAATATTATCTCTTTCCTTTGCAAGCGAATCGGCACCTCCAATGTTGCCATACAAATAAGCAAAAGAAATTTCCATGCGACTGCTTAGTCTATAGTTGATGCCTGCCTTAAAATATGGTTTAAAAACTTTTGAGCTTGAAATTATTTTATCGCTTTTTTCATTGATATCTCCATTGTAAGTTATAAATCCTGAACCAATAAAATATCCGGTGCGACCCTGTCCTGACGAATTACCGGGAATATGTAATAACAGGACATGTAACAAAATCAATCTGAAGAAATGTTTCATCGTGCTTGTGATTGATGATTAGATTACAATATTTACGATTACCTGCCCAAAAAGTTTCTGCCGGATGAATTAAAGCTATTATTAAAATGATTTTAATTTTAGCCCATCAAAAAATAAACTATGAATAACCTTTTAAACGTTATTTCGTCTGAAAAAGACATCCCCGAAAAGTACATGGGAACCCCAATTGGAGATTTACTTGCCTATCACAATCTTGACAAATCTTTTGAGGCATATAGTAGTGCACAAATGCTTATTGGAATGTGCATGGATAACAGAAAACACTTGCATATACCTGATAACTTTGCTTACATTATTCGCTCAGGTGGGGCAAATATGCGTTATAGCGAATTCAGAGTTTCTTACGCTATTGCTGTGGGTGGTATAAAAGCTATTGCTCTTATTGGTCACAATAATTGCGGGATGGTTAATTTAATGTCGCGTAAAGAACTTTTTGTAAAAGGCCTTATTGAAAATGCCGGTTGGACAAGAGAAGAAGCCGAGGATCATTTTTATCATTACGAACCCATTCATGAAATAGGAAATGAAATAGGATTTGTAAGTTCCGAAGCAAAAAGAATAAGATTACGTTATCCGAAAATTCTTGTTGCCCCAATGCTATACAACGTTAACGATAGCCGCTTGTACTTGGTTAACGAATCAGATTAAAAATAGAAGATACATACATCTAATAAACAAAGAGAGCACCCCATTCGGGGTGCTCTCTTTGTTTATTTACCAACCTTGTTTTTAATATTGGTTGGTACTATTTTGATGTTGCTTTTACTACTGCACCACCAGTCTTACCTGTTGTTTG